>Ga0335081_10000477_pt1 | contig 69329 bp, 61 predicted proteins | sample Lox_Sample_35_FD_206713 | JGI IMG/M metagenome (GOLD analysis project Ga0335081, IMG submission 206713) | Soil microbial communities from Loxahatchee National Wildlife Refuge, Florida, United States - Lox_Sample_3.5 | ecosystem: Environmental > Terrestrial > Soil > Wetlands | place: USA...
CGTCATCGTCGCCGTCATGCGCAAGATGATCACAACGCTGAACGCTATGCTGCGAGACGATGCTGTCTGGCTGCCTAAAACCGCCTGAGCCAACATCACAGTTGCTCATTCGATCACCTCGTCGGCGGTGGAAAGCAGCGCCTGCGGTACAGAAAGCCCTAGTGCCTTGGCGGTTCTCAGATTGATCACTAGCTCGAACATTGTCGGCGCCTGCACCGGGAGATCGGCTGGCTTCTCGCCGCGCAGAATGCGGTCAACATAGTCGGCCGCTTGCCGATAGATCTGCGAAACGTCAAGACCGTACGTCAGCAAACCTCCTTGCTGACAGAATGTCCGGAACGGATATACAGCCGGCAAATGATTCCGCTCCGCAAGCTCGACGATCAAGCCGCTGTGAGCGACGGCTAGGCCATCTGGCAGCACGATGATCCCGCCACCCGGCTGATGGGCGCCTGTGGAGATGGCGGCTTGAATGTCATCTGGGCCGTGCACGGACGCCGTCGAAATCGTTACCGCGATTGCGCGGCCAGTCTCTTCGATGACATGGGCAAGCGGTTTGGCGCTTGGATTGGCAAGATTGGCAATAACCGTCACATGACTCAGCGACGGGCTGATCTCTTTGAGCAGTTCAAGCCATTTGGTCCCTATTGAGAACTCAAAATTCGTGAAGCCAGTAGCGTTTCCACCCGGTTTCGCAAGACTGGCGACAAGGTGTTGGCTGACGGGATCGCTCACCAGCACAAAGACCACTGGTACAATGCGGCTATGCTCGAGAACCGCGGTCAGGCCGTCCGTTCCCATCGTGAGCATCACGTCGGGGTTCCGACTGAGGAGGCTCTCTGCTTCCGCAGCCAATCGTGCGCCAGCACCGAGCCTTGTCTCGATGGAAAGGTTGCGACCCTCGATCCAGCCTAGCTCGATCATTCGAAGACGAAACGTCGCTAGCAACGGCCGCATTTCGCCTTCGCTGAAGGTGGCTAAAACGCCGACCGCGCGCACTGTGTTCTGTTGCGCGCGTGCCATAGACGGCGCACTGGCGACAGCACTAACAATAAAGGTGATGAATTCCCGTCGCCTCATGAGGCTCCCCAGACCTGAGGCGACAGCCTACCACATCGACTGAAGGCTGTTGTGCGGCACAGCAATTGATCCGGCCGAAACGACGCAATGGGTCATGTATGGACGGCGCCCGCGGTGCAAGGGGAATCTGACTATCGAGCGAAGCGTTCGGGTGCGGTCATGTATTCGGCCTGTTCTCGCTGGAGCTTGGCTCCATGCGATGCGGCCACTATGGCCGCTGGCCGTGATGTAATCCGCTGATCGGGTCCCAAACACTCGCACGCGCTCAAGGATCGCGTGACCCATTACGGGTTGTCCCAATCGACGGTCTCGACCGTTTCGCATCAAGTCGTCATCACCCCTGCAGTTCGTGAACACACAGACGCAAACGTCATCCTGCCATTGCCAGCCTCCTTACGGCGCAGTTGCAAGCGCAGGCGCCCGATAGGTGCCGCCCTTGGCCAGCAATGCCCAGGCGATGCGCGCCATCTTATTAGCAAGTGCCACCGCCGCCACCTTGAATGGCTTGCGCGCAAGAAGTCGCGTGAGCCAGGGATGCTTCTCCGGGTTCTGGCGCGCGTAACGCAACACCGCGCAGGCTCCGACCACCAGGATGCGCCGCAGATAGCGATCCCCCCGTTTGGAGATCGGCCCCAGCTTCCGCTTGCCGCCAGTCGAATCTTCGCGCGGCACGATGCCAATCCAGGCCGCAAAGTCACGACCCGATCGAAAGACTTTTGGATCCGGGATAGTGGCGGCGATCGCGGTCGCCCCGGTGACACCAATTCCAGGGATAGTCTCCAGCCGCTGGCTTGCTTCGTTCGATCGATGCTGCACCACGATCCGCTGCTCGATCGATCCAATCATCGTCTGTATCGCCTGAAGCTCCGCGGCCAGAACCATAAGGCTCGCATGGGCATCGACCGGCAATCGCTCATCCTCTTCGCTGGCAATGATCTTCAGCAGCTCCTTGATCCCTTCGCGCCCTTGTGCAGCCACGATGCCAAGCTCGGCCATATGCGCCCGCAAGGCATTGATCACCTGGGTCCGCTGCCGCATCAATAGATCGCGCGTGCGATGCAACATCAATCGTGCCTGCTGCTCGACCGATTTGATCTGCACAAAGCGCATGGTCGGCCGTCGTACCGCCTCGCAGATCGCCTCGGCATCAGCGGCATCGTTCTTGTTGCGCTTGACGTAAGCCTTCACGTCCTTCGCCGGCATCAGTCGCACCAGATGGCCGAGCTTGCTGAGTTCACGCGCCCAATAATGGGCCGTGGCGCAAGCCTCCATGCCGACTAGACACGGCGGCTGCCCCTTGAAGAACTCCAGCACCTGGCGGCGCCGCAGTTGCTTTCGGACAACGACCTTCTCATCGCCATCAATGGCGTGAACCTGGAAAACGTTCTTGGCGATATCCAAGCCAATCGTGGTAATTTGCATGTGGACGGCTCCCCTCAATGTGGTGCGTTTCGACGCAACCACCCTATGGCACTTCGATGCCGGGAGCGGGCGCCGTCCACCACATCATTCGCGTAATTTCAAGCGCTCTGGCCCATGTCCGTTGTTACCTACAAAGCGACCGGAAAAGCCGACATCATAGGGCCAGGAGGGCAGAGCAACCGCGCCGCCCCCTTGGCCCGCTAGGCTCAGATGTCGACCTGCTCCGATATGGCCAGAGCGTCGTCTATATCGACACCGAGATACCGCACCGTGCTCTCAATCTTCGTGTGGCCGAGCAGCAGCTGAACGGCCCGCAAATTGCCAGTGCGGCGATAGATCAGCGTTGCCTTCGTCCGCCGCAGCGAGTGCGTGCCGTAGACGTGAGGATCGAGGCCGATCCCGACCAACCAGTCGGCCAGAAGCCGTGCGTACTGCCGAGTGGTCATGCTCTCGCCACGACGGCGTCCGTCGAAGAGGTAGTCGCCTGGCTTCTTGCCGGCTGCCGCCAGGTATTCATCGATGGTCTGCCGGGTCTGTTCGGTTAGCTCGAACCATACCGGCCGGCCGGTCTTTCTCTGCCGTACAGATGCCCGCTCTATTGCATAGCCGTTGGGGGCAATGTCATCGACCCCGGATGGCGACCAGGTCGCAGCCCCGCAGCTTGCTGTCGATGGCGAGGTTGAACAGCGCCAGCTCTCGCACTTGCCGCTCGAGCTGGAGCCTGGTGCGTATGGCCCAGACGTGCTTCTGCCTCAGGGGAGGTCTGGGCCCGATCAATTTGCCCTTGTTCCAGGGGATCTGCTTCGGGGCGGCCGTAACCGTGATTTCGCTCTCGTGCATGGTCGTGCTCCTCCGTTACCAACGGTGGATGACCATGCCCGATCGGCATCTATGTCCGGTCGCTTTGTGGGTAACAATGGACATGAGCCGGAGCGCTTGAAATTACGCGAATGACCCATTTCGACCATCTACGTTTCAAAATTGTTGTGTCGCACAAGACCGGCCGTGGGCGTCAACGTTGTGCTAGATTGTAGCCGCCCAGCCTGAGGGTGGCTTATGAGGCGACGGGACTTCATCGCGCTTGTCAGTGGGGCCGCAGCCGCGTGGCCGCTTGCGGCACATGCGCAGAGCGAGCGGGTACGGCGTATCGGCGTCCTTCAAGGCCTAGCGCCCGGCGATCCTGAATACCAACGTAGAATCGGACAGCTCACGGATGGCCTACGCGATTTAGGATGGGTCGAAGGCCGGAATTTCGTTTTTGAGTTTCGATACCCTGAAGGAAATCTCGAGCGACTTCCCGCGCTCGCCGCCGAACTGGTGCAGGCCAAAGTCGATTTAATCGTGACGCAGGGAACTGAAGCGGCGCAGGCGGCGCGTACCGCCTCTGATAGCGTGCCCATCGTCATGGCGCAGATTGGCGATGCTGTCGGTGCTGGTCTGATCGCCAATCTGGCGCGACCTGGAGGAAACATCACGGGCTTGACGCTCATAGCGACGGAAACCAGCGCCAAACGGTTGGAGCTCCTGAAAGAGGTCTTGCCCAAGCTTGGCCGCGCGGCAGTCCTGTGGAATAAGAATAACGATAGTCATCAGCTGCAAGTGAAGGAAATAGAACGCGCCGCATCAATGCTGCACGTTAAACTGCAGTCGCTAGGGATTGGAGAAGGCGACGAGATCCGGACGAGTATTGAGGCGGCCGCACGATCAAAAGCCGAAGCTCTTATAACGATGGACGATGTGTTGATCCAATACAATCGCGTTCACATCGTCGATCTTGCGATGAAACAAAAAATGCCGGTGATCGGAGAACAGCGGCAGCTTACCGAAGCTGGTGCACTTCTCAGCTACTCGCCGAGTCCTCCCGCGATGTGGCGCAGGGCGGCCACGTATATCGACAAGATTCTCAAAGGCGCTAAACCCGCTGACTTACCTGTGGAGCAGCCCACCCGCTTCGAGCTGGTGTTCAACCTCAAGACCGCAAAAGCCCTTGATTTGATGATCCCGCCGGCGTTGCTGGTTCGTGCTGACGAGCTCATTGAATAGTCGCACTGATGTCCGCTTTTGGCACGTCGCGTCATTTCGTACGCAACTCGCTTTGGTCGAAGTCGAACCCATAGCTGACATCGACCGGGATACATTCCTACCGCCGAGTTCGGGCCGGTCGCTATCCGCGACGCGATTGGGGTGTTAGCCGACATGGTGCGGAGAGGCGGAATCGGGCGTTCGTGACCCATTTCGACCGTTGACGGCGTGAATTTGCTGCGCCGCAAAATGATCCGCGGCGTGGGCACTGCTCCGAGCCAATGGCTATCCTGTGCCGCCCTGTGCGCCAATACCCTTGTCGACCACGCCTTCCACGATTTATGCTTGGAACTCTTTTCGCACTGCACGTGATCGGCTCGCAAGGTCGGTCCCGCGGACACATTGAAAGGAAACGGCCATGGCCTGGACCACCCCGATCCTCGTTGAAATCTGTGTCGGGCTCGAGATCAACGGCTACCTTCCGGCCGAGTTCTGATCCGTCGAGTCTTTCTGCGCGACCTGATCTTTCGCGATCCCCTTGAATGGGGCGCCTGACCGCGATCGTTCTCGGTGCCGCGGCCGGTGGCGGTTTTCCGCAATGGAATTGCCGGTGTGCCCCATGCCGGCTGGCCTGGGCCGGCGACCCGCGCGTTAAGCCGCGCACCCAGGCCAGCGTCGCCGTTTCCACTGACGGCACCCATTGGATTTTGCTCAACGCCTCGCCTGACCTGCGCGCGCAAATTCAAGCCAATCCGCGGCTGCACCCGCACGACGATGCCCGCGGCAGCCCGATCTCTGCCGTGGTGCTGACCGGCGCCGAGATCGACCAGACCGCGGGCCTGCTCAGCCTGCGCGAGCGCTCGCCGTTCGCGCTCTACGGCACCGCCGCGACTCTGGCCGTGGTCGCCGCCAATCCGATGTTCGGCGCGCTCGCGCCCGACGTGGTGGCGCGCCGCGCTGTCGTCGCCGGCCAGCGCTTCGACCTTCCCGGCGGGGCTGCCGCCGAGTTCTTCATCGTGCCCGGCAAGGTGCCGCTCTATCTCGAGGGCGACGACCCCGACACCGCGGCCGAAACCTCGGCCAATGTCGGCGTCGAGATCATCGGTGGCACGGCGCGCCTGGTCTACGTGCCTGGCGCGGCCGCCGTCACGGCGGCGGTGCGCGAGCGCCTGGCGCGCGCCGATGCCGTGCTGTTCGACGGCACGCTCTACGCAGACGACGAGATGATCGCCACCGGCACCGGGCAGAAGACCGGACGGCGCATGGGCCACCTGCCGCTCGACGGGCCGGACGGCACGCTCGCTGCGCTCAAGGGCTTGCGCTGCCGGCGCATCATCGTGCACATCAACAACACCAATCCGATCCTGATCGACGGCTCGCCCGAGCGCGCCCGCGTTACCGCCGCCGGCTGGGAGGTCGCCGAAGACGGCATGGAGGTCGTGCTGTGAAGCTGTTGACGCCGCAGCAGCTGGAGGCCGCGCTGCGCGACATCGGGGCGCGGCGCTATCACCGGCTGCATCCGTTCCATAAGCTCCTGCACGGCGGCCAATGCCGCAAGGGCCAGGTCCAGGCCTGGGCGCTGAACCGCTACTACTATCAGGCGATGATCCCCGTAAAAGACGCGAGCCTGATCGCGCGCTGCGACGACGCGGCGATCCGCCGCGAATGGCGCAGCCGGTTGCTCGATCACGACGGCGAGCGCGACGGCGACGGCGGCATTGCGCGCTGGCTCAAGCTCACCGACGGGCTCGGCCTCGAACGCGATCACGTCATGTCGCTGCGCGGGCTGCTGCCGGCGACGCGGTTCGCGGTCGAGGCCTATGTGCATTTCGTGCGGGAAAAATCGCTGCTCGAGGCCATCGCCTCTTCGCTCACCGAGTTGTTCTCGCCGCAGATCATCTCCGAGCGCCTCGACGGCATGTTGAAGAACTACGACTTCGTCACTGCCGAGACGCTTGCCTACTTTGCGCAGCGCCCGCCGCTGGCCGAGCGCGATTCCCGCTTTGCGCTCGATTACGTTAAACGTCACGCGCGCACGCCCGAGGAACAGCGGCAAGTTCTGGCTGCGCTCGAATTCAAATGCGACGTGCTGTGGGCGATGCTGGACGCGCTCTATCATGCCTATGTGGCGCCGGGTCATATTCCGCCCGGCGCCTTCGTGCCCAAGGACTAGAAGGCGAGGAGGGAATCGTGACTGACGCCCCGCCACGTATCGCCGCCGATGCCCGCCCCCGCCTGCCGCGCGGCGTCCGCCTCGTGCACAGCGAAGCGCAAGGCGGCTGGGTGCTGCTGGCCCCCGAGCGGGTGTTCAAGGCCGATGCCGTCGCGGCCGAGATCGTCAAGCGCTGCACGGGCGAGGCGACGCTGGCGGCGATCGTCGACGATCTCGCCAGCACTTTCAGCGCGCCGCGCGAGCGCATCCTTGCCGACGTGACCGCGATGCTGCGGTCGCTCGCCGACAAGAAGCTGCTGGAGTTGTGACGTGGCCGAGGGAAGTCGCGTCCCGCTGCACACGCCGCTCGGTCTGCTCGCTGAGCTGACCCATCGCTGCCCGCTCGGCTGCCCCTATTGTTCCAACCCGCTGGCGCTGGAGCGGCGCGAAGACGAGCTCGACACGGCGACCTGGGCGCGGGTGTTCGGCGAGGCCGCCGCGCTCGGGGTGCTGCAGGTGCACCTCTCCGGCGGCGAGCCGGGCGCGCGCCGCGATCTGCCTGAGATCACGGCAGCAGCCCACGATGCCGGTCTCTACACCAATCTCATCACCTCGGCGGTCGGCATCACCGCGGACACGCTGCAAAAGCTCGCCGATTTGGGCCTCGACCACGTGCAGATTTCAATCCAGGACAGCGTGCCGGCAAGCGCCGATCGCATCGCCGGCTATGACGGCGCTTTCGCGCGCAAGCAGGCGCTCGCTGCCGAGGTTGTCGCCTTGAAAATCCAGCTCACGGTCAATGTCGTGGTGCATCGCGCCAATATCGATCGCATCGCCGACATGGTGGCATTGGCGCTCCGGCTCGGCGCCAGCCGGCTCGAGATCGCCCATGTGCAATATTACGGCTGGGCGATGCGCAACCGCGCCACCTTGATGCCGAGCGCCGACCAGGTGGCGCGCGCCGCGGCCGCGGTCGAGGAGCTGCGCCAGCGCCATCACGGCGAGATCGTCATCGATGCCGTGGTGCCGGACTATTACGCGCGGCTGCCAAAGCCGTGCGTCGGCGGCTGGGGCCGGCGCTCGCTCAATGTGGCGCCGTCGGGCAAGGTGCTGCCGTGCCATGCGGCCGAGACGATTCCGGGCCTCGAGTTCTGGTCGGTGCGCGAGCATTCGCTCGCAGACATTTGGAAAAATTCTCCGGCGTTCAATGCGTTCCGCGGCACGGCGTGGATGCAGGAGCCGTGCAGGAGCTGCGCCCGGCGCGAGCTCGATTTCGGCGGCTGCCGCTGCCAGGCCTTCGCGCTCACCGGCGATGCGCATGCCACGGACCCGATATGCTATCTCGCGCCGGGTCACGCCGAAGTCGCGGCACTTGCGGCGGTGCGTAGTAAGGCGCCCTACATCTATCGGCGCTTTGATAGACCATAGACGCGGTTTGCTGCGCTGCACTTTGGTCGCTTCTTCTCTAATCGGCCGGGCGGGGTCAAGCGCTTTCAGACTATCCACCGTCACGGTGTCTGGGTCACTCGCGGGCGCGTGCTTCTCTCCGGAATCGGCACATAGGCCGTTCCATCATGGGATCCGAGAACGAGGTGGAACAATCTAATGGGCGGCCTTGCCGGTAGCAGTCGGCAGGTTCAAGCGACCAAGCGAACTCACCTCATCCATCGTCCCGCGAGGGACGTCTTTCCACCGCAGGGTGGAGCTCGAGTTTCCTCCTATCGGGTTTGATCCAGTGCGGGAGGCACGTTCACCGAAACCCACCAGACCAAGCAGGTGCAAACGGTTTCGACCTCGCTGGTTTGGAAGTTCAACTGGCTCGGGCACTAACAAGAAAGGACCTACCTCGCTCGCGGTCGGGTGTTTCAGAACATCCGACCGCTGCGCATTTGGCGGCGGCGATCCCGACTAGGCGGGACACTATGCGACCAATTCGTTTATCGTTTTTGCCTAGACGGACGGAAGGCCCTTTCGTGCGGTCCGATTATCGATTCGCGGCATCATTGAGATGAAATAAGCACCCGTCTTGCTGCGATGCACTTTGGTCGTTAATGGCACGTTGCGACATTCGCCGCTGCGCAGCAAATTGTCGCTTTCGGGGCGATAGCGGACATCGAGAACATGGTCAGGCGGGGCCGCCGTGAATGCTGGCCCCGGCTTCCGCTGTTTATTCGTCTAATGCGACTAAACATGCGAGGCGCATCTTTACCGGTGCGAAAAGAATTGTAGGGCATTTCCTGACTGTCGGGCGACAATGCGGCTAACCAAGGGGCTGAACGATGTCTCGATATCTCAGGCAGTTCTGGAATGATCAGTCAGGTGCAACGGCCATTGAATACGGTCTCATCGCGGCGGGCATTGCTGTCGCGATCATCGCGACCGTGCAGGCACTCGGCACTAACCTGAATACCACGTTCCAGTCCGTTTCCACCGCGTTGAAATAAGGATTCGACACCGGGCCGATTGGGCACGAAAGGACTGACAGAATGTCTCGGCATTTTGGCCAATTCTGGAACGACCAATCGGCCGCGACGGCGATCGAATATGCCCTGATCGCTGGGGCGATTTCGATTGTAATCGTCGCTGCAGTGCAGGCGCTGGGAACCACCCTCAACACGACTTTCAGCAGCGTCTCAACCGCATTGAAGTAACGTCAATCCCCCACGTGCTGAGCCAGAGGCCCGCCTCAATCGGGGCGGCCCTTCTGTTTGATCGCGGTCTTCACAGCGCCAAGGCTCTTTTTACATGCTTTCTGGTCCACATAACGCCATGTGTGGGAAGTTCATCCAGAGCAGCGGCGGATCGTTACGCTAGACCAGGCAGGTGACCTGCCGGTTAGTTTCGCTGTCGAATTTGTTAACCGTCCTCGGCCTCGGGGGAGTCGGAATAGGACCAATCTACGGTTTCTTATCAAATGCACTGTAATTAGCGGTGGCGCGGATGGGTTTTTATGCCCGCGCCAAACTCGGAGCCTAGGCTCTGTGCAAATGCCTGTTCAAACATCACTGATCGCCGAGCTGGAAGGCGCGATTAGGGACGGCACGAGGGAAAAGCGCGTTGAAACTCTTCGGCGGATTACTGACCTTTTTCTAGCCGGCGCCGACCAATTCAATGACGCACAAATAGATGTGTTTGATGATGTCCTGTGCCACCTCATCAAGCGAATCGAAATAAGGGCACTTTCCGAACTCAGTATCCGTCTGGCGCCGGTCGATAATGCGCCCGTCGAGGTGATTCGTAGCCTGGCACGAAACGATGAGATTGTAGTTGCCGGTCCAGTCTTGGCCCAATCCAAACGGTTGACCTCAGACGACCTTGTCGAAATTGCCAAGACAAAAAGCCAGGCACACCTATTGGCGATCTCAGAGCGTGCTCAACTCGACGAGCAGGTGACCGACCAACTGCTGAGCCGCAAGGACGGGGAGGTCGCTCATAGCCTTGCCAAAAATGCAGGGGCGCGATTTTCTGAGGCGGGTTTTGCAACGCTGGTAAAACATGCTGAGACCGATGAGGGCTTGGCAAAAAGGGTCGGAATACGTCTCGACCTGCCATTTCGGCTCTTACGAGAACTCTTGCTAAAAGCCACTGAAGCCGTCCGGTCGTGGCTTCTTCGAAATGCGCCACTCGAGGCTAGAGGCGAGATTGAACGCGTAATCGCTGCTGTCTCTAATGAAGTTGGCCGTGAGGTGACAGCGCCGCGCGATTTCTCGCGTGCTCAGGAACTGGTAATGTCGATGCAGCGACAAAATCAGCTCAACGAAGCGGCACTTTTAGACTTCGCAGAATCACAGAAGTATGAGGAAGTGGTTGCGAGCCTGGCCGCGCTTTGTTCAGCGCCATTGCAGGTGCTAGTGGCAGTGATGAGAAGCCACCGCCACGATGGCGTCCTGATCGCATGCAAAGCTGCCGGCCTAAAGTGGCCGACCGTGGACGCGATTTTGAGGTATCGCTTTGCACTCCACACCGTTCCAGAGGAAGATCTCGCTACTGCAAAGTCCGAATTTATAACACTCTCGCAGTCGACTGCGGTGAGAACGCTTCGATTTTGGAAAGCGCGGGCGATCGGCGGTACAGCAGGCTGAACCAGACCGTTCGGAAAAGAGAGCGGGTTGTCGTTGGGATCGATCTGGCTGTCGTCAGGATTTCCGCGAATTGAATTTGCTGCGCTGCACTTTGGTCGCTCTTGGCACATAGCGTCATTTCGCGGCGACGCAGCAAATGGTCGCTTTCGGGTCACTTTCGACCGAATCCGTCCACCTATGCAATGTCGGCTTATCATCCAATAGCGGCTGCAAGAGCGACCGCCACAGCGGCGTGTCGTCTCACATCGCAAACCGATCCGCATCAGCGCGCGATGATGGCCTGGCCCCTCCTCGGCGGTCACATCGAAATGGCCATTCATGCCGGCAAATGACCACGCCACGGCTCGGATGGCCCTTTAAGCGGCGCGCCGGCGTGAATTGAGCGCCCCTTTGGCAGATCCTGGCGGATGGGGACGATTTTCGAAGGTTGTGGCGGCGAAGTGTCCTCTGTGGTCGCCGGAACTCCATCGGCTGGCTTGTCCAGCACGGCCGGTGGCTGACCGCGCAACGGGCAAGCGCCGCATGGCGTGCCCTCCCAGATTTTGCGAAGATTGAATCGGTAGCCGCCGATTGCCGTCAGCAGATTGCTGATTTCCAGACGCTCGCGCTCGCTGAACTCAACCCGGCTGTGGGGTCCGCTGCGGGCGTCGGCGTCGTCAAGCCGCTCGGCCAATTCGAGCGCGAGCATTTCACGATGCGTGTAAACGCGTTTTTTTGGCCGCGCGGGCTTTTCGCCATTGGCTCGCGCGACCAGGTATTCTAGATGAGCGAGTTCTTGGTCATCGAGCCGCCGAAGATTGAAATCAGCGCCCACCCCCGCCTCCGCTTTCGGCGGCAAAAGGTCGGCCAGTCCCGCAATCACTTTCGGGCTCGGAACATCCTCCGACAAAGCGACGGCCAAAGCGCGTGCCGCCGCGAGCTGGGCGGTGTCGAAGTGACCCCTGCCGCCCCTCTCGGAAATTAGCTTTTCCAAAATTGTGGCGGGCACTTCAGCCATCTGCGAGCAACTCCGTTAACGTGGGCAGCCTCTCGCCCAACGGCCCGTGCACCGGCTCGCGCTTGCCTTGCCGTAGCAGCGCTTCCATGTCGCGGCGCGCCCTCTGCGCCGCACCGTCGGTCCGCACGACGTCGTTCAAATTGCTGTCGGGATCGAGCGCTGCAGCCTCGGCCAGCGCAGCCAACCGCGCGGCACGATCAATGGCCGCCTGCTCTAGCGTTGAAGCCTTGCGACCTAAGCCGCGTGCAAAGGCTTTCCGAAAGTGCCCCGTGCGCTTCGAAAGGCTGTCAATCCGAGAGGTATTCGTTTCCAAAAATCATCGCCCGCCGCCTCCGGTTGACGCTGACTGATCGCTGACTCGATTACGCCAGGGGCGGCGCCAAGTCAAATGCTGACGGCATTTTTGGCGGGCGAGTTGAACGGTGACCGAAACTGCATCGCGTCGAAACGGCACCTGCCAGCCCGCTCAAAAATCGAGCCGAACGATTGCGTGCGCGGGGGATGTTATTTGCCTACGCATTGGATGCCGTTCGGATCGTGCTCGGTCTTCGACGTTGATTTTCATCCGCCGGCCCTCTTTCGGCATAACGGCTTGCGTGGTGGTGAGGTGCTGGTGCGAGTAACAGCGCCCGGGCCGCGAGCCGCGACAGCGAGCGAGCGTGCCCGGAAGTCGCGCTGTTGCGAGCAGCGCAGAGCGTTTGCTCTACAAGCAGCGCGTATAGATCGCTTAGTAAGCTCTCTGACTCTGCGCTGCCACGGGCGAGGACACGGCTAAAGCCGTGGTTTGTTTGAAGAAATATCATACGCTGCCATCAGTCGCGCGGTCGCGCGGTCGCGGTGAGGCAAACGAGGCGCAATCGGCTCCCTCTCGGAGCGGCCCCGTATGAGTTTTCGACACGGCCGAGCGATGTCAGGTCGTCCAATCGGTCGATGACGGTTCTCTCCATTTTGGCCGTGGGAACCTGTCGCCATGCCGGCGTCGAGCGCACCGCTTCGACGATAGCCCGAATGGTCACAGGTTCGTCGGTCAGCACCTCGACGATGGCGTCGCGCTGTGCCTGTGTTCGCTGGCGCTGTTCCTGCAGAATCCCGGCGAAAGTTTTTGCGGCCCTGGCCGCTGCTTCCGTTTGCAGCATTTTGGTCCTCTCTCGTTCGGTGCGAGCCTTCAGCTTCTGTTCTGAACCGCGCTTGTTGCGGCGGCGGCGCCGAGCCTGTTGCAGTTCTTCCACTTCGGCGTCATCCGCAACGGTGATGGTTCTAAAAGCAAACTGCGTCTTGGCATATCCGCGGCTGGCGGCGTAGGCGCTTGCTGCCTCCTCGAGCGCGAGGATTTTGGCAGCGGTAAGCCCGAGCTTGCTGCCGATCGCGCTGCCGAGCACGCCGGTGGCGGGATTGTCAGGGTCCATGATGTCGCTATCGGGGAACAGGCCGCGCAGCGAGTCCATGGTGAGGGCATGGCCCAGCACCGGCTGGGAATGGCGCACGAGCACGTGCAAATCGGTCTCCCGTTTGCGGCCGCGACGCGACGCGAAATCCTTGGTCTGCTTAGGCGGCTTTTTCGTGCGCGCCTTCGGCGCTGGCGCCGGCATGTCGTAGACCGGCTGCGGCTGTTCGCGCGGCGGCTCGATCCAGGGCGCCCGGTTCGGCGCCGCGGCGATCAGCTTTCGCGCGGGGCCTTGAACCCTGATCAGGTATTTGCCTGCGTCGCCGTATGGCGAATCGGCAGGCGGATTGGCGATCAGTTCACGGAATCTGTTGCAATGGCCGGGTCGTCGGAAGTGTTCCGGCCTCACGCCCAAATCCAGCGCATACTGAAAGCGCCGCGAGTCGTTGCCGGCGTATTCGAGCAGCTGCCGTTCAAGCCTATCAAGCTCCGGCTCATCATCGGCTGTCGCCATCGGCGCCGCCCTGCTGTTCGGCGTCCCCAGCGCGCTGATCGCCATCGCCGCCGCCATGCTGTTCGGCATCATCGGCACCGCGATGCCGCCCGGCGAGGAGTTCGGCGTCCCGCTCGGTGGCCGCGAAGCCGATCAGCCGCGTGCTCTGCCAGACGGCCCAGCTTCCATCGGCTCTCGACCGTGCCGCGGCGGAAAATGACCCGCCAGTCGCCGCGCTCGCGGAGGGCTGTCCGCTTGTTCATTCGGCGTGTCCCGCTGCTCCCCCTGCGGGGTCATCGCTTTCGTCGATGGGCGCGGTACCCTCCGAGCGAAAAAGTGGCTTCCAGCGTGCGAACCTGCTGGCGCCGTCGACCACCAGCGAGGCGCCATAGGCGATTGAGGAAACCGTCAGGCAGAGCGTGGCGCCCCGGTAAGCGTCCAGCCGCCGTCGCCCGTCAATGCCAGCCGCGAGCAGCATTCGACACATCGCCAGCACCGGCGATGGCGTGCACGCCACGAGGCCTTCAGCGGTGCACCGGTTCGATCCAAAGAGTTCGGCGCGAACCGGGGCTTCTTCGGTGGACTCGCATTTTTGCTGCAGCATGGGTCATGCCGCCTTGCCCGAAGCGCCACGACGCGTTGGCGTACGCTTCAAAGATTCCAAATAGCGCGGACGGTCGGCGTCGATGTAGTAGATGTTACGGTGGAACTTGATGTACGCCTGTCCGAGTCCCAAGCTGCGCGCTTTTTGCAGCGTCGACAGCTTCACGCCGTCGATCTTGGCCTGCTCGATCTCATGAGTGTGACCCGGTAGCTTCGGGGGCGCCGGCTTTCCCTTCCGCATCTTTGGCTCCTGTTTTGTCAAACGGGAGCCAAGCAAGGATGCCCATTCAGCAGAGAAGGCAACGACCCGGTCGAAAATCTAACCGGGACTGCATTGAAAACTAAACGGAAATCCTGCTCATCGCTCGCGCGTCACAGGATGGCCGATTAGCGGTCACGCTCCGCTGATTCGCTCGCCGATCTTGGTCGTCGCATCGCGGAGCACGTCGTCGAACAGGTGGACATACCGCTGCGTCGTCTTCGGCTCTACATGACCGAGCAATCGACCGACCACGGGCAAGCTCAGATTCTCGGCGGCGCCGAAGCTCGCGAACGAATGCCGCAGATCGTATAGCCGCGCCTTGCCAATGCTGGTGTGCTTGCGGACGAAGCGCCAAACGTGATGCAGCGCAGCCAGCGGCTTGCCCGGCCGGCCGAAAACGTTTTTGCTCCTGCGGGTCTTCCGCAGCTTGTTGATCAAGTCGAGTGCTTGCGGATTGAGCGGCAGCTTGTGCTCGTGCCGAGTCTTCACGTGGGCGCTGGGCTTGATCCAATAGCCCGGCTCCTTGTCGAACTCCTCCCACGTCGCCTTCATGGCCTCGCCGGGACGGCAACCGGTCAACAGGCACAGCCGCACACACTCGGCGGCGGGGGCGCCATACTGGTCCAGAGCGGCGTTGATTTCCTTGATCTCGGCGGCATTGAAAAAGCGCTCGCGGTTCTGCTCGGGATTCTTTTTGACGCCCTTGCAGGGATTGCCGACGTCGGCGGCGCGCCACGCCCTGATCTCGCCCTTCGCCGGCACCAACGACATGGCGAACATCTTCGAGCAGACGGCCAGCACCCTGTTGGCCCGGATTGGACGCGGCTTGCCACGATGCCCCGTCGATTCCGAAATCTGCCGGTGCATCTCGACGATGTCGCTGTAGTTCACGTCGGCGACCTTGGTGCGCTTGCCGAGATGCTTGGCGATCTCTTTCAGCATCCGTTTTTCGTCGGCGTGCACGCTCGCGGCTTTGTAAGGCAGATGATCGCGCACGTATCGGTCGATCAGGTCTTGGACTGTCGGCGCTTCACGGCGGTCGCGCTTGGCGCTGGCAGGGTCTGCGCCGCGGTCGATCTCCTTGCGCAATTCCTTCGCGCGGTCACGAGCGGCTGCGACCGACCAGCGCGGATATGGGCCGATTGATGTTCGGCGTTCGATGCCGTCCACGCGGTAATTGAAGATGAAGGTAATCGAGCCGCCGGGATTTACTCTCGCCGCGAAGCCCCGCGCCTTCGGATCACTGTCCCAATAGATCGCCGGCCCCTTTTTGCCGTCGAGGCCGCGCATCAACGCGGCGCTGAGTTCAATCGCCTTGCCCTGCTTCTTGGCCGCCTTGCCCTGCTTCTTCCCCCTGCTCAAGCGCCGGAGCGCTGCCTTGGCCGCCTCGCCCTCGCCCGGTGTTCCCGGACGGAGGGCCAACGCCTGGACCTTGTTCCGTCGATCATCTTTCATTGACCATCCCCACGGTGCGGTGCACCGATGCGCGAGTCAGCGATCTGTCAGCACCGCGAGATCATTTGCCGGTAAACGGTATCCAACGAAAATCTTTTTACGTCAAACGAAAATGCGTTTTCCATCGGCATTTCTTGGGGGTCGCAAAAATACCGTGTCAGCACCAATGGCTTGGAAATGGCCGCGTCCGAGGGAAGGAATCCGTTTAACTTACTGCGTTGCGGCAGGCCGATACAGGTTGACTTTCGGCCATTGCACCCTATGTTCCGGCGCAACTGAGGCAGATTCGGCCGTCCTGCGCCCTTCCTCAAGTTTCCTTTTCATCGTTGCAGGCGGTCCCCACAGAGGGTTCATGTCGTTTTCCCATCTCGGTTTGTCCGACAAGGTTCTCGCCGCCGTTGCGGCGGCCGGTTACAAAACTCCCACCCCCATCCAAGATCAGGCCATTCCCCACGTGCTCGCCCGGCGCGACGTGCTCGGCATCGCGCAGACCGGCACCGGCAAGACGGCGGCGTTCACGCTGCCGATGCTCACCATGCTGGAGCAAGGCCGGGCGCGTGCCCGCATGCCGCGCACGCTCATTCTCGAGCCGACCCGCGAGCTCGCCGCCCAAGTCGAAGAGAGCTTCGTCAAATACGGCGCCAACCATAAGCTCAACGTGGCGCTGATCATCGGCGGCGTCTCGTTCGACGACCAGGACACCAAGCTGATGCGCGGCGTCGACGTCTTGATCGCGACGCCGGGGCGGCTGCTCGATCACTTCGAGCGCGGAAGGTTGCTTCTGACCGGCGTCGAGCTGCTGGTCATCGACGAAGCCGACCGCATGCTCGACATGGGCTTCATTCCCGACATCGAGCGCATCTGCAAGCTCGTGCCGTTCACCCGCCAGACGCTGTTCTTCACCGCGACCATGCCGCCGGAGATCCGGCGCATCACCGAGCAGTTTCTGCACAATCCGGTGCGCGTCGAAGTGGCCAAGCCCGCCACCACCGTCGCCACCACGACGCAAGTGCTGGCCCGCTCCGGCCGCGATCCGTTCGAGAAGCGCGATACGCTGCGCCGCCTGATCCGCTCGGCCGAGGGTTTGAAGAACGCGATCGTGTTCTGCAACAGAAAGCGCGACGTCGCCACGCTCTATCGTTCGCTGCTGCGCCACGGCTTCTCGGTGCAGGCGCTGCACGGCGACATGGATCAGCCGGCGCGCATGGCGGCGCTCGAGCAATTCCGCAAGGGCGAGGTGACGCTGCTGGTCGCCTCCGACGTCGCTGCCCGCGGCCTCGACATTCCCGACGTCAGCCACGTCTATAATTTCGACGTGCCGATGCACCCCGACGACTACGTGCACCGCATCGGCCGTACCGGCCGCGCCGGCAGAGCCGGCAGCGCCATCACCATCGTCGCCAGCTCGAACGACGCCAAGGCGGTCGCCGCCATCGAGAAGCTGATCGGCCAGACTATTCCGTTCATGGATCAGCCGCCCGCCGCTGCCGGCGCGCCGGCCGAGCGGCAGCGCCACTCATCGCGCCAGCAGGAGCCCCGTCGCGGCGGCCATCGGCCGCAGCGCGACCGCGGCGAACCGCGGCGCCGGCCGCAGGAGCCGGCTCAAGTGGCGCGAATCGACGAGGCGCGCTCGCGCCGCCACCCCGAGCGGGCGCCAAAGCGGGCGGACGACGGCGATGCGGCGCATCTGCCAGCGTTTTTGCTACGCCCGGTGCCGGTCAAGGCCTGAAGCCGAAATCACCGTGCGACGTGTTACTTTGAGGCCGGTCAGGTTTTTCCTATCTGCCTATTTACGTCTCATTCACGGCTATCCCCTAATTTACACGTGAAAATTGCGACGGCCCGGCCGTCAATAAAAAGACTCCCCGCCCTTCCGGTGCGATTGGAGACGCTGTATGTCCGTGCCCTGCGATGAGCACGCCAGGACGCTTGCCTTGGCCGAAATCGCGCTGGGCCAGATCAAGGCGCTCGCTCAACCGGCAACGCCGCGCAATTTCGAGATCTGGTACAACTACGCCACCGGCTATAATCCGGCGCTCAATCAGCTCATCAACCAGACGCTCGAGCAAAAAGGTGCGCTGAGCGAAGCCGATCTCGAGCGTATCTACGCGACCTATATCACGCCCAATCGGACCGAGCGCATCGACACCGTCAATTCGCGCGTGCTCGACGAGATCAAGCAGGTGCTCGACATGCTCGGCGCTGCCGCGGGCTCGGCGACCGATTATTCGGCGAGCCTCGCCGACGCCTCCGCCAAGCTCGACGACGCCCACGACGGCGAAACGCTGCGTGCGGTGATCGAGCTCCTGGTCAAGGGCGCCCAGGAGATGGAGGCCAACAACAAGAAGCTCGAAGCGCGGCTGTCGGCGTCGAAGCTGGAGATCGAGCAACTGCAGCAGAACCTGCATGCAGTGCGCGCCGAAAGCCTGACCGACCCGCTGACGACGCTGTCGAACCGAAAATTCTTCGATGACGCGCTGGCCAAGGCCATGGCCGAGGCCAAGGAGACGAACCAGCCGATGGCGCTCTTGATGGCCGACATCGACCATTTCAAGACCTTCAACGACAAATTCGGCCACCTCACCGGCGACCAGGTGCTCCGGCTCGTCGCGATGTCGGTGAAGCAGAACGTCAAAGGCCAGGACGTCACCGCGCGCTACGGCGGCGAGGAGTTCGTGGTGGCGCTGCCGAACACGACGCTGCAATCGGCGATCACGGTCGCCGACCACATCCGCCGCGCGGTGATGACCAAGGAATTGATGAAGCGCTCGACCGGCGAGCGGCTCGGCCGGGTGACGATCTCGATCGGCGTCGCAAACTTGCGCCCGAGCGACACCGCGCAGTCACTGATCGAGCGCGCCGACATGTGCCTCTATGCCGCCAAGCGCAACGGCCGCAACCGCGTGATCTGCGAGACCGATCCGGAAGCCGCGCCGCTGGTCGGCAAGCCGGCGCGCGTGGCATAAAGCGGGCGGTCGCTTAGAAGCTATTCGGCCCAACGCCGGGCGCCATGGTATACGCGAAGAATCTAGATCGCGCTGTCGTGCACGCGGTGCGGCACGATATAGGGCGTTTGCGCAATAACGAGTTCGCGCGTGCCCGGCACACGCCCCGGCCGCCCCATGTGCGGATTTTCAGGCAGCAAACTTTCGACATCGTGCAGGATGCGTAAGACGACTCGGCGCGCCCCCTGCGGCACTTTCCTCGGCGATGTAGGCTCTGAGCGAGATCAGGCCCTGGATCGCTTCGGGTGACCAGATGATGTTCATTTCGTCTTGCGCTTGGGTGGCGGCCGCTCATCACACGCACGCCGCCAGGATGAGCGAGGAACTGACAAAGCGCGCGTGGGCAAAGTGCCCGCATATTGCCGCCGCCGGCCGCTTGGCGTAGGCCAAGACCGATGCCCGCCGCCCATCCCATCATCATTGCCGGCGCCGGCCCAGTCGGCGTCATCACCGCACTGGCGCTGGCGCGGCAGGGCTTTGCCGTGCAGGTGTTCGAGGCCGAAGCGCGCGTCAACGACAGCCCGCGCGCCGCAACCACCCATGCCGCCACGCTGGAAATTCTGGACAGCCTCGGGCTGATCGACGAGGTCATCCGCCGCGGCCTCACCGAACCGAAATTTCGCATCTGGGACCGTGCGACCCGCGAGGTCATCGTCGAGTTCGATTTCGGCGTACTCAAGGACGACACCCGCTACCCGTTCGTCGTGCAATGCGAGCAGCACAAGCTCGCCAATCTGACGATCGAGCGGCTGCGCGCTTTTCCCCACGCCGAGGTGCGATTTTCAGCGCGGGTCGCGGATTTCGCGCAGTTCGACGACCGCGTCGAGGTCGACATCGAGACGGCGGCGGGCACGCGCCGCGTCACGGGCTCGTACCTTATCGGCTGCGACGGCGGCCGCTCCACCGTGCGCAAGGCGCTCGGCATCGACTTCGAGGGCTACACCCATCCGGAACGGTTCTTGATCCTGACCACGCCGTATTCGTTCGACGCACTCTACGCACAGTGCTCGCGCAACTATTTCGCCGACGTCGACGAATGGTGCGCGCTGTTCAAGGTCACGGGCGACGACGGCAACGGCTTGTGGCGGCTCCTGTTCCCGACGCGGCTCGGCGAAACCGACTCCAAAGCCTTCGACGAGCAGGCGGTGCAGCGCCGGCTGCAGAATTTCTTTCCCAAGGCCGGCGACTATCCGGTGTTCCACCGCAACATCTACAACGTCCATCAACGCGTCGCCGCTTTGTTCCGCATGGGCCGCGTCTTCCTCGCCGGCGACTCCGCCCACGTCAACAATCCGCTCGGCGGGCTCGGCCTGAACTTCGGCGTTCACGACGCCTTCCAGCTGTCGGGCCTCATTGGCCGCGTGCTACGCGGCGAGGCGCCGGCGGACATCCTCGACGGCTACGAACGCACGCGGCGGCCGCTCAACATCGAATACGTGCAGCAGCAGACCATCGCCAACAAGAAGCGGCTGGAGGAAAAGGACCCCGCGGTGCGGGCAAAGAACAACGCGGCGCTGCGCGCGACCGCCGCCGATCCGGCGGCGCATCGTGCTTACCTTCTTCGCGCTTCGCTGATCGAAAGTTTGCGTAAAGCCCCGGCGGCGTGATTACTGAGCCGCCGCACCTTCGTCCTTGGCCGGCTCGAGCTGGACGGATTCGCCGCAGCCGCAGGCGCCGGTCTGGTTCGGATTGTTGAAGATGAATTGCGCGGAAAGCTTCTCGACCTTGTAGTCCATCTCGGTGCCGAGCAGGAACAGCACCGCCTTGGGGTCGATCAGGATGCGCACGCCCTTGTCCTCGACCACCTCGTCGAGCGGATTGATCTTCTCGGCGTACTCCATGGTGTAGCTCATGCCGGCGCAGCCGCCGTTCTTGACGCCGACGCGAACGGCGGCGATCGGACGGTCGGCCTTCGCCATCACCGCCTTGATGCGATCGGCGGCGGCGTCGGTGAGCCGCATCACTTGAGGTCTCGGCCGGGGCGTGGCCATTTTACTTATCTCCAATTGCGACCTGTAATAACTCTAAAACCTTTAACGACCTCACCCTGCCGGATGTAATGCCGCGCGCGTCGGCGCGCAACTCACCACATGTTGAGCACCGTGCGCGCCTCGTCCGACATGCGGCTTGGATCCCACGGCGGATCCCAGACGATATTGACCTTGGCCTCGCGCACGCCGGCGACCGCCGCGACCGCGCTCTCGACTTGCGCCGGCAGCTCGGCGGCCGACGGGCAGTTCGGCGTGGTCAAGGTCATGTCGACGGTGACGACGCGATCGTCGTCGACGTCGACCCGGTAGATCAGGCCGAGCTCGTAGATGTCGGCGGGGATTTCCGGGTCGTAGACGGTTTTGAGCGCGCCGACGATGTCGTCGGTGAGCCGCGCCATCTCGTCGGCCGGGATGGCCGATGGCTTCTCCGCGGCATCGGGCGCCGCAGCAACGCTCGCAGTGCCGGCCGTCGCGGTATCGTCGGCTTTCACATCGTCGGTCATGCGAAAATTTCCTGCGCCTTGACCAGCGCCCGCGCCAAGACGTCGACCTCGTCGCGGGTATTGTACATGGCGAACGAGGCGCGGCAGGTGGCGGTCTGGCCGAACCGCGCCAGCAGCGGCATGACGCAGTGCGTGCCGGCGCGCACCGCGACGCCGGCGCGGTCGATGATGGTGGCGACGTCGTGCGGGTGCGCGCCCTTCATGGCGAACGACACGATCGGGCCCTTGTCCCGGGTCGAGCCGAAAATCTGCAGCGAATTGATCTCGCGCAGCCGCTCGTGGGCGTAGCGCATCAGGCCCGCCTCATGCTCGCGGATGCGCGCCTTGCCGACGGCGGCGACGTAGTCGATGGCGGCGCCAAGCCCGATCGCCTGCACGATCGAGGGCGTGCCGGCCTCGAACTTATGCGGCGGCTCGCCATAGGTGATGCGGTCCTCGAACACTTCGCGGATCATCTCGCCGCCGCCGTTGAACGGCGGCATGGCTTCGAGGTGCTGGTATTTGCCGTAGAGCACGCCGATGCCGGTCGGGCCGTAGAGCTTGTGGCCGGTAAACGCATAAAAGTCGCAGTCGATGTCCTGGACGTCGACGTCGAGATGCACGGCCGCCTGGGCGCCGTCGAACAGCACCGGAATGCCGTGGGCGTGGGCGATGCGCGCCACTTCTTTCGCCGGCACCAGCGTGCCGAGCATGTTCGACATGTGGGTGATGGCGACGAGCCTGGTGCGCGGCGTCAACAGCTTCTCGAACTCGTCGACGAGGAAGTGGCCCTCGTCGTCGACCGGCGCCCATTTGATCACCGCGCCCTGGCGCTCGCGCAGGAAATGCCACGGCACGATGTTGGAGTGGTGCTCCATGATCGATAGCACGATCTCGTCACCCGGCTTTATGCGCTCGCGGCCGAACGTATAGGCGACGAGGTTGATCGCCTCGGTGGCGTTGCGGGTGAAGATGATCTCTTCCTTGCGCCGCGCATTGAGGAACTTCGCCACCGTCTCGCGCGCGCCCTCGTAGGCCTCGGTCGCCTCGTTGGCGAGGTAATGCAGGCCGCGATGCACGTTGGCGTACTGCGCGGTATAGACGCGGTTGAGCCGGTCGAGCACGGCTTGCGGCTTTTGTGCCGACGCCGCGTTGTCGAGATAGACAAGCGGCTTGCCGTAAACCTGCATCCCGAGGATCGGGAAATCCGACCGGATACGGTTGACGTCGTAGACGCTGGTGGTGGTGGCGACGTCCATGTCAGCGTGCCTTCAGCCAGGCGGCGACGGCATCCATCAGCGCCTCGCGCAAGCCGGCATGCTCGATCCCGTCGATCGCCTCGCCGAGAAAAGCGCGGATGAGCAGGGCCTCGGCTTCCGGTCGCGGAATGCCGCGCGCCATCAGATAAAACTTCAGTTCATCGTCAAGCGCGCCGGCGGTCGCGCCATGACCGCACTGCACGTCGTCGGCGAAGATTTCCAGCTCCGGCTTGTTGTCGGCCTCGGCACGCTCGGACAGAAGCAGCGCCCGCGTCATCATCTTGGCGTCGGTCTTCTGCGCGTCCGGCCGCACGACGATGCGGCCCTGAAACACGCCATGGGCCTCGCCGTCGAGCACGGACTTGAACACTTCGCGGCTCTGGCAGCGCTGCGCCACATGATCCACCACCAACGTCGTGTCGGCGTGCTGCCGGCCCTTGAGCAAGGAGGCGCCGCGGATGCCGGCGACGGTGTCCTCGCCGTCGAATTTCAGGAACAGCTGGTTGCGCACCACGGCGCCGCCCAAGGTGAAAGTGAACGCGTTGAAGCGCGCCTTGCTGCCGATCGCCGCCGCCAAGGTTGAGACGTGGAGCGCATCGGCACCCTCGCCGATGATCTTGACGTGATCGACATGGGCACGGTCGCCGACGAACAGCTCGAGCGCCGCATTGACCTGGTAGTCATTGCCGGCCGGGCCTTCGTGGCTTTCGATCACCATGGCGCGGGCGCCTTCTTCCGCCACCACCAGCGAGCGGGTAAACGTCGCGGCCGGTTTTTCCGCGGCGACGAAGAGCAGATGCAGCGGCCGCTCGATGGTCGCGCCGGGGGCAATGCGGATCACCGCGCCGTCGCCCATCAGCGCCGTATTAAGCGCCACCGCCACGTCGGTCGCCGGCGCGAGCTTGCCGAGATGGCCCGCGAGCAACGGATCGCCGTCGGACAGCGCCCTGGCGAGTGAGCCGACGGTGAGCCCGGGCTCCAGCTTGGCACTATCGGACAGCTCCGGAACGAAAGCGCCGTCCATGAAAACAAGCCGCCGCGTCTCGACGTCGCCGAGCAAGGCGCCGGCCGACTTCGCCCGCGACTTGGCGGCGGCATCGGGCGGCGCGGCGAGCGGCTTGGCGTCGCGCATCAGCGCGCGCAGGTCGGTGTATTTCCACTCCTCGACGCGGCGATGCGGCAGTCCCGCTTTGGCGAACACGTCGAAGGCCGCGTCGCGGCGCGCCGCGATCGCGTCGTCGCCGGGCAAGCGGCCGCGCGCTTGCGCAAAGGCTTGCGCCAGCGCGGTCTCGGCGTCGGTCTTGATGGTGGCGACTTCAGCGTTCACGCCGCCGCCTCCTCCTGGTACTCGGCATAGCCGCGCGCTTCGAGCTCCAGCGCCAAATCCTTGCCGCCGGTGCGCACGATGCGGCCGCGCGACAACACGTGCACCACGTCGGGCACGATGTAGGTGAGGAGCCGCTGATAGTGGGTGATGACGACGAAGGCGCGTTCCGGCGAACGCAGCCTGTTGACGCCGTCGGCGACCACTTTCAGGGCATCGATGTCGAGGCCGGAATCGGTCTCGTCGAGCACCGCAAGCCGCGGCTCGAGCAGCGCCATCTGCAAAATCTCGTTGCGCTTCTTCTCGCCGCCGGAGAAGCCGACGTTCACCGCGCGGCGCAGCATCTCCTGGTCGATGCCAAGCTTGCCTGCGACCTCGCGCACTTTTTTCAGGAATTCCGGCGTCGACAGCTCCGCCTCGCCGCGCTTCTTGCGCTGAGCGTTGAGCGCGGTGCGCAAAAAAGTCATCGTCGCGACCCCGGGGATTTCCAGCGGATATTGGAACGCCAGAAACAGCCCAGCGGCGGCGCGCGCGTCGGTTTCCATGTCGAAGATATTCTTGCCGTCGAATAGCACTTCGCCCGCGGTCGGCTCATAGCCGTCCTTGCCGGCGAGCACATAGGCGAGCGTCGACTTGCCGGAGCCGTTCGGCCCCATGATGGCATGCACCTTGCCCGGCTCGACCGTGAGGTCGAGGCCTTTGAGAATTTCCTTGCCGTCGACCTCGACGTGCAAATTCTTGATTTCCAAAAGCGGCATCAAATGCTCCGGTTTCCTATTCGGGCGCCCTAGCGATCGCCCCAGCGCCAGCGCCATTCGCCGTCGGTCTTGCGGCGGACGATCGTGACCAGCGCCACTAACGCGACGGCGTCGACGCCGACCGCGATCCAGAACCACCGGCTGTCGGCGCCCGTGGCCGCGAGCCGCGCGGTTGCCGTGACCACGACGACAGCGAAGGCGGCGATGACCGCCCAGCCCTGCCAGGTCGTCGGCGTGGCGCCGTAGCCGTAGCGTTTCGGCCTGAACCAGTACGTCGTCATGCTCAATCGCTTTCGCCGTCGAAATAGTCGGCGGGCTGCATGCGGCCCATGCCGCGATAGGTTGCGGTTCGAAAGTCGCCGTCCTTGATGCCGGCCATGACCCCGATCTTGTTGGAATCCGGATAGTCGACCACTTCGGTGGCGGCGGCGCTGGAAATGCCGAGATAGCGCAGCTCCGCGCTGCCGGTATTGATGAGCTGATGCGGCTTGGTGCCGGCCGGGGCCGCGACCAGGTCGCCAGCCTTGACCGGAAAGCGCTCGTCGCCCCAGCGGTACTCGCCCTCGCCCGAGAGCACGTAGAACAATTCGTCCATCACGTGGTGGCGGTGAAAAGGAAACGCCTTCTTGCCCGCCGGCACGACGTGTACGGCGCAGCCGAGCGCGTTCAGCCCGAGCTCCGGCCCGACGCGCCCCCATTTGACCGCAAACGACTTGCCGTTGCCGCGATCGGCGAGCGGCACGTCGGCAACGTTGATGATCGGCTTTGCGCTCATCCAACCGAGCCTTCGAGCGAGACCGAGATCAGCTTCTGCGCCTCGACGGCGAATTCCATCGGCAGCTGCTGCAGCACGTCCTTGACGAAACCGTTGACGACGAGCGCGGTCGCCTCCTCAGCGGAAAGCCCGCGCTGGCGGCAGTAGAACAGCATCTCCTCGGAAATCTTCGACGTCGTCGCCTCGTGCTCGAACACGGTCGAGGAGTTCTTCGCCTCGACATAGGGCACGGTATGGGCGCCGCACTTGTCGCCGATCAGGAGCGAATCGCAATTGGTGAAGTTGCGCGCGCCGGTGGCGCGGCGGTGCGCGCTGACGAGACCGCGATAGGTGTTGTTGGAGTGCCCGGCGGCGATGCCCTTCGAGATGATGCGGCTCGTGGTGTTCCTGCCGAGATGCAGCATCTTGGTGCCGGAATCGACCTGCTGATAGCCGTTCGAGATCGCGATCGAGTAGAACTCGCCGCGGGAATCGTCGCCGCGCAGGATGCAGCTCGGATATTTCCAGGTGATCGCCGAGCCGGTTTCGAGCTGGGTCCAGGAGATCTTGGCGCTCTTGCCGCGGCAGTCGCCGCGCTTGGTGACGAAATTGTAGACGCCGCCGCGGCCTTGCGCGTCGCCCGGGTACCAGTTCTGGATGGTGGAATATTTGATCTCGGCGTCATCGAGCGCGACCAGTTCGACCACGGCGGCGTGGAGCTGATTCTCGTCGCGCACTGGCGCGGTGCAGCCTTCGAGGTAGCTCACGTATGAGCCGCGGTCGGCGATGATCAGCGTGCGCTCGAACTGGCCGGTGTTGCGCTCGTTGATGCGGAAATAGGTCGACAGCTCCATGGGGCAGCGCACGCCCGGCGGCACGTAGACGAACGAGCCGTCGGAGAACACCGCGGAATTCAGCGTGGCAAAGAAGTTGTCGGAGATCGGCACCACCGAGCCGAGGTATTTCTTCACCAGCTCGGGATGCTGCTGAATCGCTTCCGAGATCGGCATGAAGAGGACGCCGGCCTTGGCGAGCTCGGCCTTGAACGTGGTCGCGACCGACACGGAATCGAACACCGCGTCGACAGCGACCTTGCTGTAGCTGCCGCCACCATTTTCTGACTCTTGGCCTTCTTCGCCGTCGCCCGCCGGCTTCTGAATGCCGAGCAGCGCTTCGCGCTCGCGCAACGGAATGCCGAGCTTCTCGTAGGTGCGCAAAATCTCCGGATCGATCTCGTCGAGTGATTGCGGCGCCTTTTTCGGCGCGGCGTAGTAATAAATGTTCTGATAGTCGATCGGGCCGTATTTGACCTTGGCCCATTTCGGCTCGCTCATGGTGAGCCAGCGCTTATAGGCGTCGAGCCGCCATTTCAGCATCCACTCCGGCTCGTTCTTCTTCCCCGAGATGAAACGAACCGTATCCTCCGAGAGGCCCTTGGGGGCCTTCTCGGATTCGATCACGGTCTCGAAGCCATACTTATATTGATCGACGTCGATCCGCCGGACCTGATCGACGGTCTCTTGCACTGCCGGCATTCGTCCCTCCGCTCACGGGGTCAAGGCCCGCGGGTTGGATTTGTCGGTATGGTCAGGTGTGCCTTGTCCGGGTCACCCTCAATTGCGCCATTTGAGTCGTTCAAACGGTCGTGAATTCGTTCGTCCAAGCAGCGGCTTACGCCGCCAAGCCTGCTTGGCCCTTAGATAATGCAGTTGCGAGCTTTCTCCAAGCATTAAGGAACCGCTCGATGTCGGTTTCGCTGGTGGTCCAGCCCAGGCTTAACCGCACCGCGCCCCGCGTCAGCGGGGCAGAAACCCCCATGGCGGCAAGGACATGGGAGGGCTGCACCTTGCCCGACGAGCAGGCCGCGCCCGAGGAGACCGCGATCCCCTCCAGGTCAAAAGCGATCACCGCGGTCTCGGCCTTCATGCCGGGGGCGGCGAACAGGGTCGTATTGGGCAGCCGCGCGGTGCCGGCGCCGAAGACCACCGCCGCGGGGGCGACCGCCTTGAGGCCCGTTTCGAGACTGTCGCGCAGCGCCCGCATGCGGGCGGCCTCGGCTTGCCCGTGCTCGCGGGCCGCGGCGGCCGCGGCCCCGAAGGCGGCAATGCCGGCGACGTTTTCGGTGCCGGCGCGCAAGCCCCGCTCCTGGCCGCCGCCGCGAATGAGCGGCTCAGGAAAATGAATGTCTTCGCGCGCCCGGATGAGCGCACCGACGCCCTTGGGCCCGCCGATCTTATGGGCCGACAGCGTCAAAAGGTCCGCGCCGAGCGCGCCGATGTCGCAGGATATGCGGCCAGCCGCCTGCACCGCGTCGACATGAAGGAGCCCGCCGGCGTCGTGGATGAAGACCGCGGCTTCGGCCACCGGCTGCACCACGCCGGTCTCGTTGTTGGCGGCCATGATGGAGACGAGCGGCCGCGCCGTGCCGGCGAGCGCGTCCCGCAGGGCGTTGAGGTCGACGCGGCCCTCGGCATCGACGGCGATATCGGCAACGGCCTCGCGCGGGAACCGCCCGCCGGTGCGCACCGAGGCATGCTCGATGGCCGAGATCAGGAGCTTATCGCGCGGGCGCTTCTCGGCCGCGGTTTCGATACCGGCCGTCAGCGCCAGCATGTTGGCTTCGGTGCCGCTCGAGGTGAAAACCACATCGGACGGCCGCGCGCCGACCAAGGCCGCCACCGCCTCGCGGGCTTCCTCCACCAGATGCCGTGCGGCGCGGCCCTCGGCATGGACCGAGGACGGGTTGCCAGGAACCGCGAGCGCCGCCTGCCAGGCCTCCAAAGCCTGCGACCGCAGCGGCGTCGTCGCGTTCCAATCGAAATAACTGCGCTCGGCCATGCTGGTTGTACTTGCTTTTTGACCCCCGGCCTATGCTAGAAGACGCGACCCAAGGTTTGCGTCGCCACTTGCCGGTTCAAAAATCTGAAATAGGTATAGAGACTTACGTACGCGCATCGGCAGCGTCAAGCGCGCCCGCCCCCTCCTTATCCTTCCCCGCTTGCAGGGGACGATAAGGAGGGGGCCGCGCCACAGCTCATCGAGGTTCAAAAAATCATGCCCGAGGTCATCTTCACAGGACCCGGAGGCCGCATCGAGGGCCGCTATCACCCGGCGCGGCAGAAGAACGCGCCGATCGGCATCGTGCTCCACCCGCATCCGCAATTCGGCGGCACGATGAACCACCAGATCGTCTACCAGATCTACTACGCTTTCGTGCACCGCGGCTTCTCGGCGCTGCGCTTCAACTTCCGCGGCGTCGGGCGAAGCCAGGGCGGCTTCGATCACGGCATCGGCGAACTGTCGGACGCGGCGGCGGCGCTCGACTGGGCGCAGTCGGTCAATACCGAGGCACGCAGCTGCTGGATTGCGGGCTTCTCGTTCGGCGCCTGGATCGGCATGCAGCTTTTGATGCGGCGGCCCGAGATCGAAGGCTTCATCTCGATCGCGCCGCCGGCAAATCTCTACGACTTCTCGTTTCTCGCGCCCTGCCCGTCCTCGGGCCTGATCATCCACGGCGACAAGGATGCCGTAGTGCCGCCGCGCGACGTCACGAACCTGGTCGAGAAGCTCAAAACGCAAAAAGGCATCGTCATCGAGCAGAAAGTCGTCGCCGGCGCCAACCACTTCTTCGACGGCAAGGTCGAGCCGCTGATGACCGCGATCGGCCAATATCTCGACAAGCGGCTCGGCCGCACCGGCCGGGCGACGACGGCGGCCTGACGTATTCTTTCCCGGATGCGGTGCAGCGCGCAGCGGTGCACCGCTGATCCGGGACCTTCGCAAGCTCAGCGTTTATGACGATCCCGCAGCGCACCACTACGCTGCGCTTCGTGCTGCGCTGCGCCCGGGAAACGCAAAATCTAGTTGCCATCGGCCCGCGTGCCGCGCGTCAGCGCAAACAGCACGAACACCAGCGCTACATTGATGAACGCCAGCGCTGCGATCAGCGCGAGCGTCGCCTTGACGCCGCCGAGCTCGAGCGCGAGCGCGCCGAGATAAGGCGACAGCGCCATAGCGCACAGCATCGGCAGCGCCAGCTTGCCGGCCAGCACCGGGTAGCGCGCCGGGCCGAACAGCGCCATGGGCAGGGTGCCGCGCGCGATCGAGCCGATGCCGTTGCCGCCGGCATAGAGCAGGATCGCGAGCGCAAACGTTACCGGGCCAGCGAACAGCAGCGTGACGCCGGCGCACACGGTCACCGCCGAGGCGATCATGGTCCAGATCGGATGATAGCGGGAGCCGGCGAACATCTCGATCAAGCGCGCGCCGACCTGTCCCGGCCCGATGATCATGCCGAGCGCGACCGCGTGCGTCAGCGCCACGCCGAAACCTTGCAGCAGAACGACAAGCTGCGAGCCGATCAGCGACAGGATCGCCGCTGCGACGGTAAGCACGGTTGCGACCAGGACGAAGACGAAGCGCTCGTCCGGACGCAACGCGGCTGCCACCTTCGGTGCCGCGTCGTCGGCCGCCTCGCCGCGCCGCAACGACGGAATGACGATGAGATAAAGCGGCAGCGCGAGACAGACGTGCCAGACCGCGTAGGTCAGGCATGCGGCGCGCCAGCCGAAATGCTCGACCAGAAACGCGCTGCACGGCCAGCATACCGTGGAGGCGAACCCGCCCAACAGGGTCACCGCCGTGATGGCGCCGCGCGCCGACCTGCCGTAAAGCGCGCCGAGCGTGGCGAAGACGGAGTCATATAGCCCGGCGCCCATGCCGGCCCCGGCAATGGCCCAGCCGGCGAAATAGACGGCGAGATTTTGCGCGGTGCCGATCAGCGCCAGCCCGGCCGCGATCAAAACCGCGCCGCACGGCAGCACGACGCGCCCGCCATGGCGGGCGATGGTGCGGCCGACCCGCGGCGACACCGCGCCGGCGACCAGAAGGCCGAGCGCAAGCCCGCCCATGACGCGGTCGTAGGCCCAGCCGGTATCGGCGGCGATCGGCTTGGCCAGCACCGCGAGCAGATAGAATGTCGAGCCCCAGGCCGGGATCTGCAGCGCGCCGAGCACGGCGACCACGACGCCGCGAGGCATTGGTCGCCTGCTCGCCGCCGGTTGCGCCATGGCTTCTTTCCCTTGCGCGGCGCGCTGCGTTTCGCCGCAGATCATCGGCCGCTATGGGCCCAGCGCCGGCCTTGCAATGGCCGGCCCCCGGTCGTTCAATGCGCGCAAACAACGAAAATCTGGGGGAATAGCCATGCGCCACGTTCACGAATATGTCGCAATCGCCGGCCTGGCAATCGCGGCCACGTTCGGCGCCCACGCCGCCGCCGCCGAGGACACGATCAGGATCGGCCTCGTGATGCCGATGACCGGCGCGTTGTCGGCGCCGGGCCGCGAGGTCGTCGATGGCGCCAAACTCTACATGGCGCAGCACGGCGACACCGTCGCCGGGAAGAAGATCGAGCTCATCGTCAGGGACGACGGCACCTCGCCCGACAACTCCAAGCGCCTCGCGCAAGATCTGATCGTCAACGACAAGGTGGCGATCCTCGGCGCCGGCTCGTCGCCGGCCGCCCTGTCCATGGCGCCGATCGTCACCGAGGCCAAGATCGCCACCGTCGTGATGCTGTCCGGCACCTCGGTGGTGACCGAACGCTCGCCCTATTACGTCCGCACCAGTTTCACGCTCGGCCAGCAATCCGGCATCATGGCCGACTGGGCGATCAAGGACGGCAGCCGCAAGGCGGTGTCGATCCTGTCGGATTTCGCGCCGGGAGCCGAGGCCGGCAAAGTCTTCGAGGCGAATTTCACCAAGGGCGGCGGTCAGGTGCTCGATACGCTCAAAGTGCCGCTCGCCAATCCGGACTTCTCGCCATTCCTGCAGCGCGCGCGGGATCTCAAGCCCGACAGCCTGTTCGTCTTCATTCCGGGCGGCCAAGTCGGGCCGTTCGCCCGGCAATTCGCCGAGCGCGGGCTTGAGAAGTCCGGCATCAAGCTGATCGGTCCCGGCGACATCGTCGACGATGACGACCTGCCCGGCACCGGCGACACGCTGCTTGGCGTGGTCTCCGCCGGCTTCTATTCGGCGGCGCATCCGTCGGCGGTGAACAAGGCATATGTGGCAGCCTATCAGAAGGCCACCGGCCACCGCGCCAACTTCGTTTCGCTCGGCGGCTACGACGGCATGCATCTGATCTACGAGGCGCTGAAAAAGACCGGCGGCAAGACCGATGCCGACACCCTGATCGGCGCCATGAAGGGCATGAGCTGGGAAAGCCCGCGCGGCCCGATGTCGATCGACCCGCGCACCCGCGACATCATCCAGAACATCTATATCCGCAAGGTCGAGAAGAAGGACGGCGAGCCGTGGGCGATCGAGTTTGCCACCTTCGAGGCGGTCAAGGATCCGCTGAAAGAGATGGCGAAGTAGCACCGTCCCCTCGATCGACCGAACTTTTGAGAAGCACCGCGACAAGAGAAGCGACATGAAACACCAGCATTTCCTTGCCGGATGTCTTGCCATCGCGGCGACCGCGTTTGGCATCGGCGCGGCCGGCGCGCAGGACACGATCAAGATCGGCCTGGTGATGCCGATGACCGGCACGGTCGGCGCCGCCGGCCGGGAGGTCGCCGCCGCCATCAAGCTCTACATGGCGCAGCACGGCGATACGGTCGCCGGCAAGAAGATCGAGATTCTGCTCCGCGACGACGGCAGCATTCCCGACAATGCCAAGCGGCTGGCGCAAGAGCTGATCGTCAACGATCACGTCGCCATCCTCGGCGCCGGCACCACGCCGAGCGCCATGTCGATGGCGCCGATCGCGACCGAGGCGAAGGTGCCGACCGTGGTGATGATCTCGGGCACGTCGGTGGTGACCGAGCGCTCGCCCTATTACGTGCGCACCTGTTTCACGCTCGGCCAGCAGTCCGGCATCATCGCCGACTGGGCGATCAAGGATGGCAGCCGCAAGGCGGTCTCCGTGCTGTCGGACTGGGCGCCCGGCGCCGAGGCCGGCAAAGTGTTCGAGCAGCATTTCACCGCGGGCGGCGGTCAGCTCCTCGAGACGCTGAAGGTGCCGCTCGCCAATCCGGACTTCGCGCCGTTCCTGCAGCGCGCCCGCGATCTCAAACCGGATACGCTCTTTGTGTTCGTGCCGGCCGGACAGGCCGGGCCGTTCGCCAAGCAATTCGCCGAACGCGGCCTCGACAAGTCGGGCATCAAGCTCGTCGGTCCGGGCGACATCGTCGACGACAACGATCTTGCCGGCACCGGCGACTCGCTCCTCGGCGTCGTCACCGCCGGCTTCTATTCGGCGGCGCATCCATCGCAGTTGAACAAGGACTATGTCGCCGCCTACGCCAAGGCGACCGGCGGCAAGCGCGCCAACTTCATCTCGGTCGGCGGCTATGACGGCATGCACTTGATCTACGAGGCGTTGAAGAAGACCAACGGCAGCACCGATGCGGAGAAATTGCTCGCCGCAATGACGGGCATGAGCTTCGAAAGCCCACGCGGCCCGATCTCGATCGACCCCGACACCCGCGACATCGTGCAGAACGTCTATATCCGCAAAGTGGAGAAGAAAGACGGCGAGCCGTGGGCGATCGAGTTCGCCACCTTCCAGGCGGTGAAGGATCCGCTGCACCAAGCCGCGAAATAACTGCTCAGGAGAATGCCATCCCGCCTTCACAGGAACAGAGGGGGAGTAGCATGGATCGCAAGGCTTTCGTCGCCGCAGGCCTCGCCATCGCGGCGATCGCGCTCGGCACCCGCGGCGCCGGCGCCGAAGACACGCTCAAGATCGGCATCGTCATGCCGATGACCGGGACGCTGGCCGCGGGCGGGCGGGAAATCTCCACCGCCGTCAAGCTCTACATGGCGCAGCATGGCGACACGGTTGCGGGAAAGAAGATCGAGGTGATCATCCGCGACGACGCCAGCAGTCCCGACAACGCCAAGCGACTCGCCCAGGAGCTGATCGTCAACGATCACGTCTCCTTCCTCGGCGCCGACATCACGCCGAGCGCCATGTCGATGGCGCCGATCGCCACCGAAGCCAAAATCCCGACCGTGGTGATGATCTCCGGCACCTCGGTGGTCACCGAGCGCTCGCCCTATTACGTGCGCACCAGTTTCACGCTGGGCCAGCAATCGGGAATCATCGCCGACTGGGCGATCAAGAACGGCAGCCGCAAGGCGGTGTCGGTGTTGTCGGACTGGGCGCCGGGCGCCGAAGCCGGCAAAGTGTTCGAGACGAATTTTGTGAAAGGCGGCGGCCAGGTGCTCGATACGTTGAAGGTGCCGCTTGCCAATCCGGATTTTGCGCCGTTCCTGCAGCGCGCGGCCGACCTGCATCCGGACGCGCTGTTCGTGTTCGTGCCGGCGGGCCAGGCCGGCACCTTTGCGCGGCAATTCGCCGAGCGCGGCCTCGACAAATCAGGCATCAAGCTGATCGGCCCGGGCGACATCGTCGACGACGACGACCTGCCGACCACCGGCGACACGCTGCTTGGCGTCGTCACCGCCGGCTTCTACTCGGCGGCGCACCCCTCGCGGCTCAACAAGGACTACGTCGCGGCCTACCAGAAGGCGTCCGGCCATCGCGCCAACTTCATCTCGGTCGGCGGCTATGACGGCATGCACCTGATCTATGAAGCGCTGAAGAAGACCGGCGGCAAGACCGATGCCGACGCAGTGATCGGCGCCATGAAGGGCATGAGCTGGGAAAGCCCGCGCGGCCCGATCTCGATCGACCCGCGCACCCGCGACATCGTGCAGAATGTCTACATCCGCAAGGTCGAGAAGAAGGACGGCGAGCCGTGGGCGATCGAGTTTGCCACCTTCGAGGCAGTCAAGGATCCGCTGAAAGAAGCGGCGGCGAAGTAGCTGAACGATCCTGCATCCAAAGTCCCGGCTCCATATCCGCATGGACCGGCCGCCCTTGACTTCGCCGAGATCTTGGGCTGCGATTTTGCCAAGGGATTCATCGCGATGACCCGACCGCGGCATGCACCGAGACCGTAAGGCGTCCGCGGTCCATAGTCGTGTTTCGAACCAGGTGTCCATGTCCATGTCCCGTTTGACGTCCGAACTTGCCGCGCGCTTCAACTTGAAAGAAGTGTACCGGCATACCATCAAGCTGCCCTTGAAGGCGGTCGGCCATGCCATCGAGGACTGGGTGGCCGATCAATCGCCGATGGGAAACAGCTCGATCATCGACGGCAAGACGTTCGAGTGGGTGGAGCGGCTGGAGAAGAACAGCGGCGCGATCAAGCAAGAGGTGATGGCTCTGCTCGACGAGCAAAAGCCGTTACCCAATATCCAAGACTTGTCGCCGCGGCAGACCAACCTCAGCCAGAAGAACGGCTGGCAATCGTATTTTTTCTGCCTGCTCGGCAATCGGATCGACGAAAGTTACAAGCGCTGCCCGGAGACCGGCAAACTCCTCGATTCTATTCCGGGCCTGGCGCTCGCGTTCTTTTCGATCCTCGCGCCGGGAATGCACATCAAGGCCCATCGCGGGGCCTACAAGGGCGTGGTCCGGTGTCATCTCGGACTGATCGTGCCGGAGCCGCGGACAAGCGTGCGCATGCGCGTCGGCAACGAGATGGTCTATTGGGAGGAAGGCAAGTGCGTGATTTTCGACGACACGCACAAGCACGAAGTCTGGAATGACACCGACAAAGTCCGTGTCGTGCTGCTGTTCGACGTCTGCCGGCCGCTTCCGGGATGGCTCACGTCCGTGAACAAGCGGCTGCTCAATCTGGCTGGTTATCTGCCCGAAGCCCGGCGGCTCATTCGCAGCCAGCGGGAGTGGGAAGCGCAGTCCGCGGCGTCGACCACCCGTCATTAGGTGTAGGCAGCAATGTCAGCTTAGGCTGGCGGTCCGCAAGTGGGCGCGCGGATTGGATCACGTCATGTCAGCCCAGATAGAGTACCCACCGATTTGCCTAGGAATGGGTCGGCCTCGCGGCCCGCGCGAAAGACCACAACGAGCGTCAAATTTTCCTAAAAATGGCTGATGCGATGACCAGGCTTGTCGCAGAGAAAATTATCGAACTGAGGCAACGCGGTGTGCGTGATGTACCCACACTGGTATCGATGACATTGAAAGAGTTCAATCGCGGCGAATAGGCTGCCGTTTCCCGTCCCCTACACGCGCACCACCGTCACCGAGCACGGTGCTTCGGCCACGACCTTGGCCGAGACGCTGCCCATATAGCGCCGCAGCTTCGACGACGCCCGTGCGCCGGTGACGAGGTGGCGGACATGGTTGCGTTCGGCGAACTCGATCAAGGCCGCGGCCGGATCGATCGCCTCGATGACGTGATAGGTCACCGCATTGGGCAGGCGCTGCAGCGGCGCCGCCCAGTGCTTGAGCGCGGCGAGACGCAGCAGATGCAGATTGCGGCCTTCGGCGTCCTCGCTCTCGTCGAGGGCAAGGCGCGCGCGCTTGAGTACGTTGACGCAGGCGATGCGCGCGCCCGGCTCGCCGGCCGCGAGCCGTTCGACGGCGGCGATCAGCGCGCTTTGCAGGGCCGCGTCGTCTTCACCCAGATCGACGGCGGCGACGATGATCGGCGCCGCGTCGGCGACCGCGACCGGCTCCGGCGCCAGGGCGACCCGGTCCCGGGCGTGGCGCAGCCAGCCGAACAGAGCGGCCAGCGCGCCGGCCGAGGCAGTGCGCTCGGCCCGCGCGGTGAGCCGCACCAAATCGGGATGGCGCAGATCGAAGGCCAGATGGGCCGCGCTCTGGTAGCGCGCCTTCGGATCCACTTCGAGGCAATGCAGGATGATCTCTTGGAGCCACGGCGGCAGGTCGGGCTTGAGCCGCCGCGGCGGCACCGGCGCCCGCGTCAGGCGCTTGCGCCACTGGCCGACGGTGCGCGGCTCGCCGAACGGCCGGGTGCCGGTTGCGAAGAAGTACATCAGCACGCCGAGCGCATAGAGATCGCTGCGCCGGTCGGTACGCGTGCCGAGGAGCTGCTCGGGCGCGATATAGACGCCGGTACCGAGCGGCCCGTCGATTTCCTCGGCCGGCAAGTCGGGCAGATCGAGATGGCGCGACAGGCCGAAGTCGAGCAGCACGACTTCGCCGGTGCCGTCGCGGGTCATGATGTTGCTCGGCTTGAGGTCGAGATGCACGACGCGCTGGCGGTGCAAATCCTCCAGCGCATCGGCGATGCGGGCGCCGAGATCGGCGACCTCGTCGGCGGGCAGCGGCAGCCCGGTCAGCCATCCGATCAGCGAACGGCCGGCGACTTTCTCCATAACCACATAGGGGCCGTCGAAATCGCCCGCGGCGACGAATTTAGGAATGTGGCTGCCGGAGAGCCGCGGCAGGATCATCTGCTCGGTCTCATAGCTGACGATGCTGAGCGAATCGTCGCCGGGCGACAGGAACGGCAGCTTCATCAGAAGCGGCGCGGCGATGTCGTCGCGCGAGACTATCCACAACGCGCCCAAGCCGCCGCGGTGGACCTCGCCTTCCAGGCGGAAGCCGCCGATGACGGCACCGGGGGCAAGCTGCCGGGCCATGTCAGTAGCCCTGCTCCAGCCGCGCCGCGAGCACGTCCGGCAAGCCGGAAGTGCGAATCTTTCGCGCCGCAGACGCGACGTCGTAGGGCACGCGCACATAGGTCAGCGTGTTCTGCGCTTCGTCGAGCAGGCCGTAGCAGGCCGCCGGATTACGGTCGCGCGGCTGGCCGACGGCGCCGAGCACGGCGAGCCAGCGCCGGCCGCGCAACAGCGGAATTGCGACGCCGGCGCTCGGCGTGAACTCGGCAAGCTTGCCGGTGCGCGACAGAAAGTAGAGTTCCGGCCGGTGCACGTGGCCGCAAAACGTCTGCTGCAACGGCGTCGCCATGAGCGATTTGCGGGCACGCGCGGCATTGACGACGTAATGCCACGCGTCCGGCTCGTCGGCGCTGGCGTGGACGTAGAGCCGCTCATCGCGCGCCGTCGACAATGGCAGGCTTTCGAGAAAATTCCTCTGCGTGGCGTCGAGTTGGCCGCGGGTCCAAACCATCGCCTCGGCTGCGGTTCGCTCCATCGACACGGTCGCGCCGGCCGCCGCAGCGTCATGGTTGCCGCGAATGGCGGTGGCGCCGCGCGCCACACGGTCCATGACGCAGTCGGTGACCCAGCCGGGATCGGCGCCGTAGCCGACCAGATCGCCGAGGAACACATAGTGGGCGACGTTGCGCCGCGCGGCGTCGTCGAGGCAAGCCGACAACGCTTCGCGATTGCCGTGAATGTCCGCCAGCAACGCGATCATGATAGCCCCATCATACCGGCAAGCTAGGCGCGGTTGGCAATTCGTCCTTGATTCACGTCAAGGGCGTGGCGGCGAGCGCCAGCGCGGCCTTCTTTGAATCCCGCGCCGGACCTGTTACACCAGCGGCGCCGTCGCGGCCTGAATTCCCTTAGAATTACGAGAACCACAGCGCGGCCAAGATCCAGACCAATGAGCGCGTTCAAGTCCGATTTCCTCAACATCCTGTCCAGCCGGGGCTTCATCCATCAGGTCTCCGAGCCCGAGGCCTTGGACGCGCTCGCCCGCACTTCGACCATCACCGCCTATATCGGCTTCGACTGCACGGCGCCGTCGCTGCATGTCGGCTCGCTGTTGCCGATCATGCTGCTGTACTGGCTGCAGCAGACCGGCCATCGCCCGCTGCCGCTGATGGGCGGCGGCACCACCCGGGTCGGCGATCCGTCGGGCAAGGACGAGAGCCGCCGGCTGCTGACCGACGATGACATCGGCGCCAACCTGAAAAGCATCCGCGAGATTTTCGCGCGGTTTTTGCGCTTCGGCGACGGCAAGGAGTCCGCCAACAAGACCGACGCGGTGATGGCCAACAATGCCGACTGGCTCAACAGCCTCAACTACATCGACTTCCTGCGCGACATCGGCCGGCATTTCTCCATCAACCGCATGCTGACCTTCGACTCGGTCAAGCTGCGGCTCGAGCGCCAGCAGGAGCTGTCGTTCCTCGAATTCAATTACATGATCCTGCAGGCCTACGATTTCGTCGAGCTTTACCGCCGCTACGGCTGCGTGCTGCAGATGGGCGGCTCCGACCAGTGGGGCAACATCGTCAACGGCATCGATCTCGGGCGCCGGCTGCACAATGCGCAGTTCTTCGCGCTGACTTCGCCGCTGATCACCACCTCGTCGGGCGCCAAGATGGGCAAGACCGCGGCCGGCGCGGTCTGGCTCAACGCCGATCAGGTCAGCCCGTACGAATACTGGCAGTACTGGCGCAACACCGAGGACGCCGACGTCGGCCGCTTCCTGAAATTGTTCACGGTGTTGCCGCTTGGCGAGATCGGGCGGCTTGCCGCGCTCAAGGGCGCCGAGATCAACGAGGCGAAGAAGATCCTCGCGACTGCCGCGACCGCCATGGTGCACGGTCAGACGGCGGCCGACGAAGCCGCCGCCACCGCGCGCACCACTTTCGAGGAAGGCGGCCTCGGCGCCAGCCTGCCGACGGTCGAGATCCCGCGCGCCGAGTTGAAAAGCGGCATTGGCGTGCTCGCCGCATTCGTCAAGGCCGGGCTCGCCTCCTCCAACGGCGAAGTGCGCCGCGCCATCGCCAACAACGCCATCATGGTGAACGACGCGCGCGTGACGAGCGACAAGGCGGCAATCGGCGAAGCCGACGTCACGGCCGATGGCGTCGTCAAGCTCTCGCTCGGCCGCAAGCGCCACGTCCTGCTCAAGCCGGTTTAGGAGGCGCTACCGCACGCCACCGCTGCTGTAGGTGTTGTAATTGTAGCTGTTGCCGTTTGCCGCGCCGCTGTTGGCGTTGTTGTCGTCGAACGTGGTGCCGCCGCCGACCGGATATTCGAACACCTTGCGCAGCAATCCCGGCGCCAGCGCCGAAATCGGATTGATGTGCAGCACCGGATTGCCCGGGTGGCCGACCACCTCGTAGGTAATTCCGACCAGCCCCTCCTTCTCGCCGCCGAGGAACAGGCCGACGATCGGCAACTGGCCGAGCAGATTGTTCGGGCCGTAGAGCGGCACCAGGGTGCCGCGCAGCCGTAATTCGTCGCGATTGTAGTCAACGGAGCCGTCGATGGTGGCGCCGAGCACCGGCCCGCGCACGACGCCGTCGCGCAGCACGACGCGTCCCGGCGTCTTGTCGAACTCGACCTTCATGCTGGAAAAGCTCATGTTGCTGTTCGGGTTCGGCGCGCCGTTCGACGACGCCGCCGCGCGCTGCAACTGGGCTTCGTCGTGGACCTCGAAGTTGCGCACGGTGATGGAGCCCTGCTGCGGCGCATTGTCGGCGGACGGCGCGTCCATGGTGATCACCATCTGGCCGCCGTTCATGCGGGCATAGATGTCGGTGAAGCGGAACAGCGCGCCGCCGTCGCCGGCCGTGAGCGCGATCACCGCCCGGCCGCCCGAGCGGCCGCGCAGATCGCCGGTCAGCGGCGCATCGCGGCCGATCTTGGCGTTGAGACCGAAGCTACGGATCTCGCCGTTGCGTCGCGACATTTTCAGATCGAGCCCGCGCAGCGCCTCGCCGTTGAAGCCGACCACGGCGCCGAGCTTCATGTCGAGGTCGAGGTCGATCGGACGCTTGGTCGGCGCCGCCGCCGGCGCGGCGCCGCCGGTCATGGTCTTGATGAAGCCGCGGCCGTCATAGACGTCGCCGCGCATGACGACGCGCAGCGCGCCGTCTTGGGTGCGGTCGATCTTCAGGCTGGTGCGGTCGCCGTCGGCAAAGCCATAGGACGGAAAGTTCGCCGATTGCAATTCGCCGGCGCCGTCGAGCTCGATCGAGCCCTTCACGCCGCCGCCGGAGCCCTCGATCCACAGATCGTCGACGCGGATCGATTGCGGCTTGGTGGCGAGCGTGAATGTCGCCCGCGCCGGCTTGCCGGCAGGCTTCACCCAGCCGGGCAGGAAACCGTCGAGCTGCGCCGGCGTCAGGTCGGCCTCGACGGCGAAGCGGCCGCTGCGGTCCGGGCCGTTGTTGTCGAGCCGGCCGCTGACCCGCAGCGGTATCGAGCCGCTGATATTGTTGCCCGGATCGAGGCCGAAATTGTTGCGCGCAGTCTCATCCAGCATGCCCTGCATGCTGATCTCGGCGTCGGGCTCGGCCCGCGCCTTGCGGTATTCGAGGCTTACCGGCGTGCCGCCGATCTTGACGTCGCCCTTGATGGCGAAGCCGTCGTTGTTGGCGGCGACCTTCAACGACTGCGCCTCGACCTTCTGGCCCATGATCATGCGGTCGGCGACGAAATTCGTGGCATCGACGGCGATGGTGTAATTGGTCGAGCCCGGTGGCAGGTCGGCCTTCATCGGCAGCCCGAGCGTGATGTTGGCGCTCATGGTGCCGCGCGTCGAGGCCGGATCGAACGGCGCGCCGGCCGAGGCGTCGCGCAAGCGCTCGAAGGTCAGAAGCTCGGCCGCGGCCTGCACCGAACCGTCAAGCTTGAAGCGCACCTTCGCCGGCGGCTCGCGCGGCGCGGTGTCGGGCACCTCGAACTGCGCCGCCGACATGGTGAGCTTGCGGCCCGACGGCAGGTCGGCCACGCCCTTGTTCAAGGTGACGATGGCATCGCGACCGACGATATGCAGGTTGAGATCGGCGTCGTGCAACGCCGGCAGGCCCTGCACCGGCTGGACCACGCAGTTGGTCGCCTGCGCGTCGATCGACAGGCCGTCGTCCGGTACCGGCGGACCGCTGGCCTTGAGCGTATTGAGCGGCGCATTCACCGCGATGACGAGGCGTTCCACGGTGCCGCTGGTCAAGTGGGTGAGAATCCACTCGCGTACCTTGGGCGAGATGAAGACCGGCCACAGCCGCTTCAACGCATCGACCGACATGCGCGTGCCGGCAAAGCCCGCCGCCAGCCGCAGCTCGCCGGACGCGTAATCGGCCTTGCCCGACATGGCGATGGCGACGTCGGCGTTGCCGATATCGCCGCCGTCGATGACGAAGCGATGCTTGATGGGATCGTATTGGCCGCCGGCCGCGACATGATTGAGCACGAGCGCTTCGCCGGCGTTGTTGGACGGATTGAGCACCACCGTGCCGCCGCCGATCTTGAACTGCCAGATGCCGCCAGCCTGCTCGGGCGCGCGGATTTCGCCGAGCAGCGTGAGGCGATTGCCGCCGGAAATGACCTGCAACGGCACCGACAGCACCCGGCTGGCGGCGTCCCAGTTGAGCCTGAGCTCGGCATGGTCGACGTCGAGGCGCCCGTCGGCGCCGCCGGCGTCGCTGATGAAACCGGATTCGGCGACGATGCGGCCGGACAGCGCATGCGGCACGCCGTCCCGACCGATCTCGCCGCGCAAGCTCGCCGACAGCGGCAGGTTCGTATCCAGATTGCCGTCGTCGAGGCGGGAGGCGAGCAACAGATCGTTGGCCGCGACGTGACGGCCTTCGAGCTCGATCATGCGCGAGCCGTCGCGCAGCGGCGTGATGGCCGCCGACAAGCCCCACGGCCGCTCGGCATTGTTCGAGCCGACCGTGATCACGATGCCGCCGCCATGCGGCCGCTCCAGGCTCAGCGAAATATCCTTGAACGCCCAGCGTTTGCCGGTGCGGGCGTCATCGACGGTGAGGCTGCCGTCCTTCAAGCCGAGCTCGCGCAGATCGTGGCCGTCGAGCCCCGACTCGCCGATGCCGTCGATCCAGGATAGTAGCGCTGCGAAGGCCTCGGTGGGGTGGCGTTGCGGTGCCGCGACTGCGGCGGCGGCGGACGGCGGCCGCGACGGCGTTGCCGCCGATGCGGCTGGCGGCGTTGGCGCTGGCACTGCCGCCGGCACCGCCACCGCGGGCGCGGTCGCGATCGGGTGCTTGTTGGCGCCGGCAAAGACGGTGACGTCGCCGTCTTGCTCGATGCGCACCGACATTTCGGCGCCGACCAGATTGAGCCGTTCGGCGCGCATGTGGCCGCTGAGCAGGCTCATGCCCGAGACGTGGACTTCGGCCTTCGGGGCGCTGGCGACGATGGTGCCGTCGGGATCGCGCACCACGATGTCGCGGATGCGCACCGCAGCGCCGCCGCTCTGGGTCCGCTCGATCTGAGTGCCGCCGACCTGGACCTGGCGGTGACTGCCGAAATTTTCTTCGATCGCCGAAGCGAGCCAGGGCGTGACGACGTCGAGCTGGATCGGGCCGCTGGCCAGGCGCCACCACAGCGCGCCGGACGCGAGCACGATGATGCCGAGGACTGCGGCACTGCCGATGCCGACCCGTCGAATGAGCCTTTTGTGCCGGGCCAGCAGCCGCCAATAGGCCGCCACAAAGTCGCCGCCTGGGTGGGCGGCGCGAGGCTTTGCGGCGCGGCCGGCCGGCCGGCGCGCATGGGCAGCAACCGACTCCCATCGCGGAAGCGTTGTGTTCTGCCGGTCCTGGTTGGTCATGCCCCCCGGGCGTCCCCTCGTCCGTGGCTGCGGCCGGAACTCGCCCCGGCGCGCCCGATCGGTGATCGACCCCCTGCCCCGGCACGGCTATCCTGGCCGCCCAGAATGCGCCCGGGAAAGCGTCGAAAGGAAGGCACATGGTCACACGAAAACCACCCGCCAAACGGGCAATTAAGCGCTCGGCCAAACCAGCTTTCAAGCCGGCCGGCAAGACGCCGGCAGCCAAAGCGTCGAGCCCGGCAAAGGCCAAGAATTCAGCGGAATTGCCCGCTCCCGGCAGCAAGGCGCCGGCCTTCAGCCTGCCGCGCGACGGCGGCGGCACGGTGGCGCTCGCGGACTTCGTCGGCAAGAAGCTCGTGCTCTATTTCTACCCGCGGGCCAATACCTCCGGTTGCACCAAGGAGTCGCTCGACTTTTCCCGCCTGCGCGGCGACTTCGCCCGGGCCGGCGCCGAGATCGTCGGCGTCTCCGCCGACCCGGTGGTGGGCCAGGACAAGTTCAAGGCCAAGCACAAGCTGACCATCGCGCTCGGCTCCGACGAGAAGCACCACACGCTGGAGGCCTACGGGGTGTGGCAGGAAAAATCCCTGTACGGCCGGAAATTCCTGGGGATTGCCCGCACCACCTTCCTAATCGGCGCCGATGGCCGCATCGCCAAGGTGTGGCCGCGCGTTTTCGTCGACGGCCACGCCGAAGACGTGCTCGCGGCCGCCAAAGCGCTGTGATTGTTGCGTAATCGTTTACTCAAAGACGTAAAATCGATTCCGGAATTTGCTGAATGTTAACCATACCGGCCGCAAATTCCCTGCCCGGTCGGCGTCACAACGCCGGCTCGGGTGGGAGCGTCAATGTCGAAGTTTTCGGCGCAGCAATCGCAGCGCACGAACCGCGTGCCGTATGAGCCGCGCCAACAGCGCGGCACCGCCGCGCGCGGCGGCAGCGGCTACACCTTTGCGCATGCCGGCCGGCAAATCCGGCTCGGACCGGTAGCGTTCTGGATCGGCGTCGGCTCCGCTGTGATCCTCGCCGGCTGGTCCGTGGTCACCGCCACCTATTTCGCCTTCTCCGACGACGTCATCAAAGGCTTGATCGCGCGGGCGACCGAGCAGCAATACGCCTACGAAGACCGTATCGCCGAGTTGCGCGCCCAGATTGACCGCACCACAAGCCGGCAGCTGCTCGATCAAGAGCAGTTCGAGCAGAAGCTCAACGACCTTGTGCGCCGCCAGACGACGCTGGAATCGCGCGCAACGGCGCTGAGCGGCATCGCCGATCCCGTCACCACCGGCTCGCTGCGCTCCTCGGCAAGCCCGATCGAACCAGCAGCGAAAGCGGCGCCGATCGGCAGCTCGCTGCTGGCGCCGCATCCGCTCGATCGCGGCACGTATCTGGAGCCCGAGCGCGCGGCGCCGAGCCGCAAGCCCGGCAAGGAAGCCGACATCGCCGGCAAGCTCGGCCGCATCGAAGCATCCCTCGATCGCGTCGACCGCCGCGAGGCGGCCACCCTCGCCCAAATGCAGCAACGCTACGAAGGCAAGGCGCGCAAGATGCGCAACGTCCTCGCCCAGCTCGGCCTGAAGCTCGACGGCAATCCGCCGGCCGGCATCGGCGGGCCGTTCGTGCCGGTGTCGCTACCCTCGGAGACGCAAGGCTTCGAGCGCGCGCTCACGCGCGTCAACGTCGCGCGCGCCTATGCGGAGAAGCTCAGCGCCACGCTCGCCACGGTGCCGGTGCGCGAGCCGGTCGCCGGCGATATCGATTTCTCTTCGCCTTACGGGGTGCGCGTCGATCCATTCCTGCGCGTGCCGGCGATGCATACCGGCATCGACTTCCGCGGCACCTATGGCGAGGCGATCCACGCCACGGCCGCGGGCACCGTGACCTCGGCCGGCTGGAGCGGCGGCTACGGGCAGATGGTCGAGGTCGACCACGGCAATGGGCTTGCGACGCGCTACGGTCACCTCTCGGAGATCGACGTACATGTCGGACAGACCATCCGCATCGGCCAGATCGTCGGCCGCCTCGGCTCGACCGGCCGCTCGACCGGTCCGCATCTGCACTACGAGACCCGCGTCGACGGCGAAGCGGTCAATCCCGAGAAATTTTTGAAAGCCGGCGCGTCGCTCTACGGCGGGTAGCGGCTACTCCACGTCCTCGACTTCGGCGGGCGCGGTGCCGAACGCCTTTTGCGCGAGCGCGGCTTGCGTGAATTGATCGATGTCGCCGTCGAGCACCGCGCCGGTGTTCGAGGTCGACACGCCGGTGCGCAGATCCTTCACCATCTGATAGGGCTGCAGCACGTAGGAGCGGATCTGGTGGCCCCAGCCGATATCGGTCTTGGCGGCCTGGTCGGCGGCGGCCTTTTCCTCGCGCTTTTTCAGTTCGAGCTCGTAGAGCCTGGCGCGCAGCATCTGCCAGGCCTGGGCGCGATTGCGGTGCTGCGAGCGGTCATTCTGGCACACGACGGCGATGTTGGTCGGAATGTGAGTGAGTCGCACCGCCGACTCGGTCTTGTTGACGTGCTGGCCGCCGGCGCCGCCGGAGCGCATGGTGTCGACCCGCACGTCGGACTCCTTGATGTCGACATTGATGCGGTCGTCGACCACTGGATAGGCGTTGACCTTGGCGAACGAGGTGTGGCGCCGCGCATTGGCATCGAACGGCGAGATGCGCACCAGGCGGTGCACGCCGTTCTCGGTCTTCAGCCAGCCATAGGCGTTGTGGCCCTTGATCTCGATGGTGGCGGACTTGATGCCGGCCTCTTCGCCTTGGGTCTCTTCGATGTAATCGACCTTGTAACCGTGCTGTTCGGCCCAGCGCACATACATGCGCAGCAGCATCGACGCCCAGTCCTGGCTCTCGGTGCCGCCGGCGCCGGCGTGAACTTCCAGATAAGCGTTGTTGGCGTCGGCCTCGCCCGACAGCAGCGCCTCGAGCTCGCGCCGCGCCACTTCGGCCTTGAGCTTGCGCAAGCTTGCCTCCGCCTCGGCGACGACGTCGCGATCGCCCTCGGCCTCGCCGAGCTCGATCAAGGTCACCTGATCGTCGAGGTCCTGCTCGATGCGGGCAAGCGCGGTGAGCTGCTCGTCGAGCGCGGTGCGCTCCTGCATCAGGCGGCTTGCCCGTTGCGGGTCGTTCCAGAGGTTGGGGTCTTCGGCCTGGCGGTTCAGTTCGGCAAGCCGCGCGCGCGCCTTGTCGACGTCAAAGATGCCTCCTCAGCAGCGAGGCGGACTGCTTGATCTCCTCGACCAGGTTCTCGATTTCGGCGCGCATGATGAAAGGCTCCCGCGCGGCTATGTAATCGGTCGGCGCGCCGCGCGCAACGCGCAAGGACCGCCAAGGGACGGCCTGCCGGCGGCCCCGCTTTGGCAAGGCCCGACGCTTCGTCCCGTGCCGGCTCAGTTCGACGTCGCGGGCTCCTGCTTCGCTCGTTTTACCCGAAGTCCAAACGCGTCCCGCAGGACTTCAACGGTCGCGACCGGCCCCAACGCCAACAGCGACAAAATGATCACAGCGGGCGCCAACACAATGGTGGCCAGGAGCAGCGGCAGGGATGCGACGATGCCGGTTTTCATGGCGACCTGCTTCATGGCGACCTGGATGAACCGGCGGGCTTTGCCGGGAGCCTCGCGCTCTTGCCCCGCGGCGGCGCTGTCGGCCGCTGCCACCGCCGCGCAATACCACATATTCTGGCACATTCAGGGCGGCAAGCGTGCTAAACAATCTGCATGTCGATGATGACCGGGGCAATGCCAGAATGACGCGGCCGGCAGAGCAACTCGCCACCGACGGCGTCACGGTCGTTCGCGGATTTCTGGCGCCCGATGATGCAGCCGATTTGCGCCGCACCGTTTACGAGGTCTACGCCCTTTTGACGTCTAGTCAGCACGTCCCCAATCGACGGCTGGCGACGAATTTCCGGGTTTGGGACGGCGTCTGGCTCAAGGCGCTGCCGACGTTCCTGCGGCGGGACCGTCCGGATCTTGCAGATCATTACGAGCGAGCGCGGCGTTTGGTCGAAGCCCAGGTCAAGCGCACATTGGGAAACGAGTGGCGATTCTTTCCCAAGCGGTCCTATTTCCGACGGCACTTGGGCATGGGCAAGAAAGTCGGCTGGCACATCGACGCCGATGGCGCCACGATTTTCAAGGTCGCCGCTTCGGTAATCAATGTGTGGCTTCCTCTCGAAGCGGTCGGCGGCGATCTGCCGTCCCTGGAAGTCGTGCCGCGATCGCACACGATCATGCGCGGCGTGCCAATGCTCACGGGCGCGCATCGCGCCCGCGACGATGCCTTTGTTTCCGCCGCCGGCGAGTCGTCGAGCCCGCAACTGCAGTTGGGCGACGCGCTGATTTTCGATCAATTCCTCTTGCATCGCACGCAAAATGCCGGTTCGTCGGACGCGGTACGAACATCATGCGAATTTCGCTTCGTTCGCCGCTCGGTGCCGAGCCTGCAGACCTTGAGCGGATGGGCGCGTTACCATTGGAACGCCGTCTTTTCATCGGACGGCGCTCTCGCAGCTGCAGCAAAGCGCTGTCTCGACACGATATCGCCCGTCAAACAGTAGGATTTGGAATGTTCGCCCCGCGCTTCAGATCAGCACGCGTCGAAAAATCGGCGTTTCGCGTCAGGTTGATCTAATGGGGCTGGGAAGCGGATTTCTCGAGGACTTCATTGCGCTGAAGCGCTCCGGCGCGCTGGATAGTGTGCGCCGGGTGGCGGAAATCGGCGCGCAACAGCTCGCCGACACTTTCCTCACCGACGACAAGCTTCTCGACGAGCTGTACGGGTTATTCGGCGCCCGGCGCGTCGACCTCGGGCGTCCGTGCGGACCTGAGAATTTTACCCGAAAGGCGCCGCCATCGGGGCCATTCTGGACGTCGCTCGGATTTGAAATGACCACGTTGGACTACGAGGGCCATCGCAATAGCATCGCGCTCGACCTCAATACCGGCGAGGTTCCGGAGAATTTGCGCGGCGCGTTCGACCTCGTCGTCAATGCCGGGACGACGGAGCACGTCGCCAATCAAAGCAATTGCTTTCGCGCCATCCACGATCTCGTGCCCAAGGGCGGGATCATGCACCATGAAGTTCCAGTATGTCTGATCGGCCACGGCCTGTTCAACTACAGCCCGAAATTTTTTCTGCAGTTGATGCGGGAAAACGACTACGAGCCCGTCTTGCTCAGAACGTCGTTCGAGCGGGCGGGTTTGCCGCCGCGGCGGAGCCCTATTCCGGGTTTTGTACACGCGATGAACCGAAGGTGGGGCCGCGGCGTCAAGCTGGACGTGGAGGCGCTTCCCGAACTCTCCATCACGGCGACGTTCCGGAAACTTTATGACCAGGACTTTCGCCTGCCGCTCGATCTGCCGCGCTCATACATGGTCAAGCGCTACATTCGGCGACCGCGATCGCTCAAGCATTTGATACCGCTGCGCTGAGCGAATCGCTCGCCGGCCGCCATGACCCCTGCCCGGCGCGTCAGCGCGCCGCCAGCGTTTGCGCGATAACGTCGGCGAAGATTTCGCCAAGCACGCGGTTGCCGGCGACGTTGAGATGGCCGCGGCCGTGAGAAGCGCCGAAGCCGTACAACTCGGCTTCGCGGTCGGCGCCGACGGCAGCCACGATGCGGGCATCGAGATCGAGATAGCGCAAGCCTGCGCCTTCGATTTCCTTACGGATCGCGTCGATCAGCGCCGCGCGCTTGTCGGCAAGGCCGGAACAACGCGTGACGATGTCCCGCGTCGCGACGACGATCGGCACCTTGCTGTCGCGTTGGATGGCGGCGAGATCGCGGACGAAGGCATCGAATACAGCGCGCCGCTGCGGCGATTCGCCGGTGTTGAACATCGCGACGAAGGGATCAAGCGCCGTCGTGGTGCACACCGCCGAGCCCTCGTTCGCCGCCACGGCCGGCGGCGACAGTTCGGCGAACAGCCCGACATTCTTGCGGCCGTTGACGATGCGCGCCACCTGGCTGTGGTCGAGCAGCCAGTAGAAGATGTCGCCCGCGCGCGAGGTGCGAAAGCGGTAGCCGGACGAATTGCGAAAGCCGTAGGACAGCCGGAACGCGCCCGCCGCATCGGGCCGGTAGCCGGTGAATTCCGAATCCTCGGTGGTCGGCGCCGCTGGGAAATCGACCATGTCGACCATGACGACCGCGAGGTCGGGATGCAGCGCCAAGCCTTGCGACTGCAGGCGAGCCACCAGCACGGCGGGCTTGGCGCCGGACAGGCCGAGATTGACCACCTCGGCGCCCGCAATGCGGCGCGACAGGATCGCCTCGGCGACCGCGGGCGATGTCTGCGCCTCGGTCACCTGCAACGCCTCGATTATGGAGTTGCCGACGATCACGGTGCGCGGCCCCGCGCCATGGGCGAGCGGGCGGTCGCGGTCGCGCAGGCCCAGGTTGGAGATGCGCACAAAGTTGCGATGCTCGGTCAGCCACAGGCCGCCGACATCGGCACGGTGGCGGTAGCCGGTGAAATAATCCGGCCCGAACAGCGCGACCTCCGGTTCCGGCAGCACCCAGCGCAGCGGCGTTCCGTCGATCAGACGAAAGAACACTTCGGTCGCGACGACGGCCAAGACCAATCCGGCCAGTACCGCGGCAGTGGCGTGCAGGGCGCGTCGCAACATGGTCAGAACCGGAAATAGATGAACGGATTTTCCTCCACTTTGGGCAGAAGCAGCAGCCAGAATGCAAGCCCTGCCAGAAGCGCGCGCAACAGTGGCCCTTCGAGGCGCCGCATCAGGAGCACGGTGCGCTGGGTGTGCAGGTAGCCCTCGGTCCAATGCAGCGCCATCAGGCCCGCGCAGCCGAGCGCGATCAGCGCGCCGCCGGCGCCATCGTCCGGCAGCGGTGCCGTGCCGGCGCTGCTACCGCCGAACATGGTGGCGATGTAGCGCAGCGCCGCCGCAAGGTCGCTTGAGCGGAAGAACACCAGCAGCACGAGCCAGATGCCGAAGGTCAGTGGCCATTGCGCCCTGCCGAGAGGCGAAAGGCGATGGCCGACGGTGTGCCAGAGCAAGATCGCCAGTCCCCAGCCCACGCCCCAGACAATGAAGGTCCAGTTGGCGCCATGCCACAGCCCGGCCAGCGCCAGAGCGATGACCAGCGCAATCTCCTGCCAGGCGCGCGAGCGTTTGAGCCGCGCCAGCGGCGTGAACAGATAATCGCGGATCCAGAAGCTCAGCGTAATGTGCCAGCGCCGCCAAAAGTCCTGCGGGGTCAGCGCCGCAAACGGCTGGCGGAAATTGACCGCAAGGCGCAGGCCGAACAGATAACCTAAGCCTAGCGCGATGTCGGAATAGCCAGAGAAGTCGAAATAAACCTGCGAGCTGAACAGGAAGATGCCGAGCCATGCGGCGGCGGCGTCCCGCGGGCCGTTGTGAAAGATCGCTTCGACGATGGGGGCAAGCGAGTCGGCGAACACGACCTTCTTGACCAGCCCGACGAGGCACAGCCCGAGCGCAATCCCGATGAGGCGGCGCGGCGGCAGCGTGCCGTCGAACAGGCGATGGATCTGCGGGCCGAACTGCCGCCAGCGCATGATCGGCCCCGCCACCAGCTGGCCGAAGAACAGCTTGAACAGCGCGAAGCGCGGCAGCGAATAAAACGGCTGGGCGCGGCCGCGCGACAGATCGATCAAAAAGGCCGACAGCTGGAAAATGTAGAACGAAATGCCGAGCGGGATGACCAAATGCTGGAACACATCGAGGCCGGCCGCGGTTTCCAGGAACACGCGGTATTTGAAATAGGCAAGGACCCCGATATTGAAGACCAGCGCCGGGTAAAGCCAGCGCCGATTGCGCAGGATCAAAAACTGGAAGCCGTAATTGACCAGGATGACGGTCGCGGCGAGCGCGCTGTCGCGAATGCCGGCGACCGCATAGAAGGCGATGCTGGCGGCGAGCAGGACCGGGCCGTGCCACGGCAACACCGCGAACGCCGCCCATGTCACCGCGAGGAACAGCGCGAAATAGAGGGTGTCGTAGCTCATCTCGGCGGAATTTCAGCCACGGGTGTGCCGCTTCAGGTCGCCGACGACTGCGCGGCGTCGGCAAACGCAGCCGGGGCGGCGCGCTTGCGCCAACGCTGGCGCAGCCATTGCCGCGCCCGCGCCTCGTAATAGGCGTAGAGCGCGAGCGAAATCGCCACCACGACGGCCATCAGCACGATCAGCTTCACGGTGTTGTAGGCGACGCCGTGCACGACGCCGCCGGTCAGCTTGACGGCACTGATCAGCACGACCGAGTGCACCAGGTAGATCGAATAGCTCGCGTCGCCGAGCGCGATGGCGGGCCGCGACGTGAGCAGCCGCGACGCCGCATTGCGATAGCGCGCCGCGCAGAAGACCAGGAGTGCCACCGAGGGCGCCAAGCCGAAATTCATGTTCATCTTGCGGAACACGTTCATCGGCACGTCCGGGCTGTACATCAGATAATCGATCAGGCCGACGCTCAGCACCGCCACCAGAAAAACGACGCCCCCCAGCGCATTTTCGAAAGTCCCGACGCCGCGGCCGCGCAGTGCCACGTAAAGCTGGGCGACAATGACGCCGAGCACGAATTCGCCGATCCGCAGGTACGGCGATGCATATAACAGCCAGCGCACGAACGAATCGTCGACGTTCCGCGTGCCGGCGACGGTGCCGTAATGCGCCACCGCCCAGGCGTCGAGCTGCGGCGTACGATCGTAGAGCGCGCTCGAAAACGCCGTCCACACCACACACCACAGAACGGCGGCGAGCACGATGACCGGCACGGCGCGCGCACGCAGCACGAGCCAGGCGATCACCGGATAGGCGAAATAGAAAAACCATTCGGTCGAAATCGACCAGGTCGGCGGTGAACCGCCGCGAACGGCCTCGATCAGCGAGCCGCCGTCGATCACCTTGTAGACCCAGCTCTGGATCGACAGGAGGAAATACGGCAGCGCCTCGACGATGGCGTTGAATTTTTCCGGGTGTCCGGTCCAGAACGCCACATGCCGCTGGCTCGCCAGCACGTAGACCAGCATCATCACGAGAAACAGCGGATAAAGCCGGGCGAAGCGCGCCCAGAGAAATGTGGCGATGCCGCGCGGGCCCCCCGCGGTGACGAGCGTTGCGTAGTTGTAGTGAATGACAAAGCCCGACAGCACGAAGAACAGCGTCATGCCGAATCCGGATACCGTCATCAGCCAGGCGACGGCACCATGCGGCGGCTGGTCGTTGGCGAGCGTCGCCCCCACGCCGTGGGCAAACAGCACGGCAAAGGCGGCGAGGAAGCGCAAGCCGGTCAGCGCCGGGACCTCCTGACGCCGCGGCGCGCCTTCGGGCGTGATCATCGCTTGCATGCTCCGGCTACCGCCGCAAATCCCGACCCCAAAACGACGGCCCCAAAATCGCCGCGGGCGAGACTCACGTCATTCCGGATAGGAACGCAACCCCCATCTTGCCGCGCCTTGGCGCGGTCAGAGGCTCAATACAGGCCGCCGGTCCCGCTGGGGCGTACGGCGCCGGCGGCGGCGTCCGGCGACACCGTATAGATCGGGGCGCCATTGGCGGCGTCGGCGCCGATGATCGAGTAGCTGTCGGGCGGCGCGGTGCCCGGCTTGAACGCCTCGAGAATGACCCGGTCGTCGCCCGGCTGGGCGCGCATGCCGGTCTTGGGGTTGACGCGGACGAGCTTGATGCCGGGCGGCACGCGGAACGGAATCGGCGGCTTGTCGGCGAGCGCGACTTTCAGGAAATCCTTGACGATCGGCGCGGCGAGATGGCCGCCGGTTGCGAGCCGCCCGATGTGGCGCGGCTTGTCGTAGCCCATGTAGACGCCGCAGACGATGTCGGGAGAGAAGCCGATGAACCACACGTCCTTCTCGTCGTTGGTGGTGCCGGTCTTGCCGGCAATCGGCTTGCCGACTTCGCGGACGACGGTCGCGGTGCCGCGTTGCACGACGCCTTCCATCATCTCGGTGATCTGATAGGCGGTCATCGGATCGATCACCTGCTCGCGGCGGTCGACCAGCGTGGGGTCCGACTGGTTGTCCCACTTGGACGCGTCGCAGCCAATGCATTCGCGTTCGTCGTGCTTGTAGATGGTGTGGCCGTAGCGGTCCTGGATGCGGTCGATCAGGGTCGGCTTCACGCGGCGGCCGCCGTTGTCGAGCATCGAATAGGCGGTGACCATGCGCAGCACCGTGGTCTCGCCGGCGCCGAGCGCGTAGGACAGATAGGGCGGCAATTCGTCGTAGACGCCGAACCGCTTGGCGTATTCGGCAATGAGCGGCATGCCGATGTCCTGGGCAAGCCGCACCGTCATGACGTTGCGTGACTGTTCGAGGCCGAAGCGCAACGTCGAGGGGCCGAAGAACTTGCCGCCGTAGTTTTCCGGCCGCCAGATGCCGCCGCCCTGCCCCATGTCGATTTCGATGGGCGCGTCCATGACGATGCTGGACGGCGTGTAGCCGTTGTCGAGCGCCGCAGCATAGACGAGCGGCTTGAACGACGAACCCGGCTGGCGCAGCGCCTGCGTGGCGCGGTTGAACTGGCTCTGGTCGAACGAGAAGCCGCCGACCATGGCGAGCACGCGGCCGGTGCGCGGATCCATCACCACCATGGCGCCGGAGATTTCCGGAATCTGGCGCAGCCGGAATTTGCCCTGGTCGCCCATCGGCTCGACGTAGACGACGTCGCCGACAGCGAGCACTTGGGAGACGCTCTGGATCGGCTTGCCGGTCGGCCCTTGGGGCGAAGCCGGCCTCGCCCACTTCACGCCGTCGAGCGCGATGATGCCGGTGTCGCGTTTCTTGAGCACATTGCCGCCGGGATCGCGGCCTGGCTGCAGGCCAACGCGGGCGGAGTCGTTGGTGACGTCGAGCACCACCGCCATGCGCCACGGATCGACGTCCGACAGCGACTTCACGTCGGCGAGCTTGACGCCCCAGTCGCCGGACACGTCGATCTTGCTGACCGCGCCGCGATAGCCGGTGCCTTCGTCGAACGTGACGAGGCCGTTCATCATGGCCTGGCGCGCCGCCTGCTGGATCTTCGGATCGAGCGTGGTGCGGACCGACAGCCCGCCCTCGTAGAGCTTCTTCTCGCGGTAATTATCGTAGAGATAGCGCCGCACTTCCTCGGTGAAATATTCGGCGGCGAAGACGTGGGCGCCGGTCGGCCGCACCGTGACGTTGAGCGGCTCCTTCTTGGTCTTCTCGGCGACTTCGGCGGTGATGTAGCCGTCCTCGGCCATGCGGTCGATGACGTAATTGCGCCGCGCGATCGCCTCGTCGCGCTTGCGGAACGGATTGTAGTTGTTCGGTCCCTTCGGCAAGGCGGCGAGATAGGCGGCTTCCGCAATGGTCAGCTCGTGCACCGACTTGTCGAAATACAGCAACGAGGCCGCCGCCACGCCGTAGGCGCCGAAGCCGAGATAGATCTCGTTGAGATAGAGTTCGAGGATCTTCTCCTTCGAATAGGTGCGCTCGATGCGCAGCGCCAAGAGCGCTTCCTTGATCTTGCGCTCGAACGACACCTCGTTGGTGAGGAGGAAGTTCTTGGCGACCTGCTGGGTGATGGTGGACGCGCCCTGCGGCCGGCGGCTGGAACCGTAGTTCTCGACATAGAGCAGCGTAGCGCGGCCGATGCCGTAAATGTCGATGCCGGGATGCTGGTAGAAATTCTTGTCCTCGGCGGCGATGAAGGCGTTGGTGACGAGCTTCGGGATGGCCTGAATGGGCAAATAGAGCCGGCGCTGGTTGGCATATTCGGCGAGCAGCGAACCGTCCGCGGCGTGCACACGGGTCATCACCGGCGGCTCATAATCCTGCAGCTGAGAATAGTCGGGCAAGTCCTTGGAATAATGCCACAATAGGCCCGCTGTCGCGGCCACGCCGACGATGAAGACGATGGTTCCCACCGCAAACAGGAAGCCGAAGAACCGCAACAGGATTTTCATGCGGAGCGCCCCGCCGTGCGCCGGCAGCAGACGAGCTGGCAGCAAAAAAGCTGGCAGACGTCGACGCCGTGCCGCTTCGGCCTTTGCCGAACGGCAGCGAGCCAGTGTGGCAGCATTGCCATGATATCGCTAGGGAGCCCTATCCTCATCGGCGGTCGTGGCCCGGTTTTTTGTTCAAACTGAGGCCGTTGACCTGCTGTGCTGCCTTTTGCCTCAATTGGCGCCAGCGCGCGTGCCGGCCATGTGGGTTGAGAAATAAGTGTCGATGGCCTTGTCGACGGCCGCCGCGGCGCGGTCGCGCCAGCCCTCGGATACGAGCGCCTGCAGATCCTGCTTGTTCGACACATAGCCGAGCTCGACCAGGACCGAAGGCACGTCGGGCGCCCGCAAAACCTTGAAGCCCGCCGATTTCAGTGGGTTCTTGTGCAGCCGCGTGGCGCCCTTCAATTCGCCGACCAACCGATGGGCGAATTGCACCGAAAACGTCTTGGTCTCGCGCTGGGCGAGATCGAGCAAAATGCCGGCGACGTCGTCGGGCTCGTCCTTGAGGTCGACGCCGGCAATGACGTCGGCGCGGTTCTCCTGCTCGGCGAGCCGCGCCGCTTCGGTGTCGGTCGCGGTTTCCGACAAGGTGTAGACGGTCGCGCCTTGGGCATCGCCCTCCTTGCGCGGCAGCGAATCGGCGTGAATCGACACGAACAGCGCCGCGTCCGCGTTGCGCGCCATGCGCACGCGATCGCCGAGCGGGATAAAGGTGTCGTCGGTGCGCGTGAGACTGACGCGGTATTTGCCGGCTTTCTCGATGCGGTCGCGCAGCCGCTCGGCAAATTCGAGCACGATGGTCTTCTCCAACTCGCCATCCGGCCCCTTGGTGCCGTTGTCGATGCCGCCGTGGCCGGGATCGAGCACCACCAGCGGCCGGCCGTCGCCGCTCGCGGCCGGCTCGCGGCGCGGCGGCTCGGCCGACGCAACCTTGGCGTCGGCCGCGATCTTGCGCAAAAAGCTGTCGCGGTCGGTCGCCGCAAGATCAAGCACCAGGCGGGCCGGCGCGCCGGCCGCGGCATCGATGACAAAGGCCTTGTCGATGCGCGCGGGCTTTGCGAGGTCGAGCACGAGGCGCGAGCCGCCGGGCATCATCAGACCGAAGCGAAACGCCTTGATCAGGCCGCGGCCGCTCTCGCCGGCCTTGGCCGGCAATTGAAACGTCACTTGGGGAATGTCGACGACGACCCGATATGGGTCGGCAAGGATAAAGGCGCGCAAGTCGATCTTGCGGCTGACATCCATGATGAAGCGGGTCTGGGCGTCATCGCCGCCGACTCGCACCTCGGTCGCCACGGGAAACGAGTCGGAAGGTGGCGTCGCGGGCTCGGCGGCAGCCGCCGAGGCGCCGCCGAGGAGCGCACCGAGCAAGGCCAAGGTTGCCGCCCGGACAGCCATCGGTTCGAACCCTTTCGCGGCGGTGTTACTTCATTAGGGACACGTGGTTAATCCAAAATTAAATCGCGGCGAAAGTGGCCCCGACGCAGGCCAAATCACCGCCAAATCCGCCAAGCCTCACAGACCGCTTGCCAATTCCCCCACCGGGGCCTTATGAATGGCGCGCTGACGGTGACAGGTTCCGGTTGTGTCGCGTTAGGGCATCCGGCACGTTCGCCAGGAATGGCTCCCCAAACAGACGTCGGGAACCAGGGCGGACGCCGCTTTCGAACCCCGCGGCGCCAATTCGCGCCGACGACGGCGGAACGAGCAAGCGACGCCGATACCCTCATATGAAGAGGACAGCCGGAACCTCGCGTGACGCGCGTGCCCGTGGCGAACACCGCCGCGATGCAAATGTCCCGCGATGCCGTCGGCAAACGAAGCAAATTGCGGCAGCGCCGAGCGCTGCTGCCCGCCGCGGTTTGGAGTTCATGTTCGAGGCGCAAAGCTCCCAGGGAGTGAAGGTTCGGTCGCAGTGTCGGCTCGGCAGCGTTATAGGAACGCGCGCCGGCCGGCGGATCGAGGCCTGTGATCGCGCCCGGTATGTCCGATCCGTTCCATTCACCGACAGTTGGGCAGGCTCCCCGTCCCCGTCGCCGAGAGAGCGCGGGCGAAGCGGCATGCCGCCCGCCATGAGATTAGCCAATGGCCAACAAAATGCTCATCGACGCGACCCATCCGGAGGAGACCCGGGTGGTCGTCTTGCGCGGCAATCGCGTCGAGGAATTCGACTTCGAGTCCGCGCACCGTAAACAGCTTCGCGGCAACATCTATCTGGCGAAAGTCACACGCGTCGAGCCGTCGCTGCAGGCGGCCTTCGTCGATTACGGCGGCAATCGCCACGGCTTCCTCGCCTTCAGCGAAATTCACCCGGACTACTATCAAATCCCCGTCGCCGATCGGCAGGCGTTGATCGACGAAGAAGAGCGCGCCCAGCGCGCCGCCGACGACGAGGCCGACCGCCGCTCGCGCCGCCGCCGCGGCCGCGGCCGCCATGCCGCGGCGCGCCACGACGACGAGGTCGTGCAAAGCGACGTGGTCGAGGCGCAACCGGCCGAGTCGGAGCCGTCCGAGGAGGAAGGCGCCGAACTGCATCGCGACGAAGCGGAAACGACAGCCGAGGCGACTGACGGGTCGGCCGATGCGGCAGAAGCGGAAGCGACGCAAGCCAGCGACGATCTCGCGCCCGCGGTCGCGGCAGATTTGCCGCCGTCGGCTGCGGATGAGGCAGCGCCCGATAGCACCGCCGAGCCAGCGGAACACGCCGCCGCCGCCGCGGCGGACGAATCCGCCGCGCTCGAGCACGGCGAGGCCGATGCCGACGCGACCACAGCCATCGCTCCGGAAGCGGGTGAAAACGGCGACGGCGCCCATGCGCTCGCCGAGGACGAGCACCCCGGCGAAAACGGCCAAGAAGGTGGCCAGGAAGGTGGCCAAGAGAACGGCGGCGACGAGGAAGCCGCCGAGGAAGTCGTCGAATCCGTCGGCGGCGCCGATGCGCTCGAGGAAGTGCCCGACCGCGCGCCGCGCTATCGCCGCCAGTACAAGATCCAAGAGGTGATCAAGCGCCGGCAAGTGATGCTGGTGCAGGTCGTCAAGGAGGAGCGCGGCACCAAGGGCGCGGCGCTGACCACATATCTGTCGCTCGCCGGCCGCTATTCGGTGCTGATGCCGAACACCGCCCGCGGCGGCGGCATCAGCCGCAAGATCACCAGCGCCGAAGACCGTGCCCGCCTCAAGGAGGCCGCGGCCGAGCTGGAAGTGCCGGAAGGCATGGGCGTCATCCTGCGCACGGCGGGCGCCAGCCGCACCAAGCTCGAGATCAAGCGCGACTTCGAATATCTGCTGCGGCTGTGGGAGACAGTGCGCGACCTGACCTTGAAATCGACCGCGCCGAAGCTCGTCTACGAGGAGGGCTCGCTGGTCAAGCGCTCGATCCGCGACCTCTACGGCAAGGAGATCGACGAGGTCGTCGTCGCCGGCGACGAGGCCTACCACGAGGCCAAGGACTTTATGCGCATGCTCATGCCGAGCCATGTGCGGAGCGTGAAGTCCTACTCCGACACCCAGCCTCTGCTCTCGCGCTACGGCGTCGAGAGCCAGCTCGACGCCATGTTCTCGCCGGTGGTGCAGCTGCGCTCCGGCGGCTACATCGTGATCAACCAGGCCGAGGCGCTGGTCGCCATCGACGTCAATTCCGGCCGCGCCACGCGCGAGCATCACATCGAGGACACCGCGCTCAAGACCAATCTGGAAGCGGCCGACGAGATTGCCCGGCAGCTGCGCTTGCGCGACCTCGCGGGGCTGATCGTCATCGACTTCATCGACATGGACGAGAAGCGCAACAACCGTTCGGTGGAGCGCCGGCTCAAAGAGTGCCTCAAGCACGACCGCGCCCGCATCCAGGTCGGCCGCATCTCGCATTTCGGCCTGCTCGAAATGTCGCGGCAGCGGATCCGCACCAGCGTGCTGGAGAGCTCGACGGAGAAGTGCCCGTACTGCGGCGGCTCGGGCCATGTCCGCTCGGTATCGTCGCTGGCGCTGCAGGTGCTGCGCGCGCTGGAAGAGCAATTGATGCGCAGCGCCACCCACAATCTCACCGCCCGCACCCGCCCCGACGTGGCGCTCTACGTGCTCAACCAGAAACGCGCCCATCTGCGCGCGCTGGAGGAGCGCTTCGCCATCACGCTCACCATCAGCGCCGACGAATCGGTGACCGCGCCGCAGGCCTTCGTCATCGAGCGCGGCGAGCAGGTCCATACCGCGGAAGCCGCGCGGACGCTCGCCGAGCAGAACCAGGCGCAGCTCGCGGCCCCGTTGGAGGAGGAGGACGATCTCGAAGACGCCGGCGCTATCGCGGCGGCCGAGGAAGCCGAAGCTGCCGAGGGTGCGGAGACCGCTGCGCCGCAGCAGGAGCAGCATCAGGACGGCGGCGCGCATCGCCGCCGCCGGCGCGGACGCGGCCGCGGCGGACGCGACCGCCGCGAAGGCGGCGAGCATCGCGAGCAGATTCCGATCCACGAAGGCTCAGCCGACGAGGCGGCCGAGCATCCCGGCGAACCGGCCGGCAACGCGATCGACGACGACGAGGCGTTTGGCGCCGACGACGATGCCGACGGGCAGCGCGAGCCGGCGGATGCCGAGCACGAGCAGCGCGGCGACGAGTCCCATCGCAACGGCGATCGGCGCCGACGGCGCCGCGGCCGCCGCGGCGGACGGCGCAACCGTCACGATCGGGAGCGCAACGGCGAGGGCGTGCACGCGAGCCATGAAACGAACCATGACCAGGTCGCTCATGAGGACGGCCCGCCCGCGCCGCAGCACAGTTTTGGTCCGGACGATGGATTGGCGCCGCCGCGCCCGAGCGAGCCGGAATTGCACGACGCGGTCGCCGATCTTGATGCGGCGCCGACCGCTGCGCCGGCGCCCGCCGAAGCCGCATCGCCGCCGCCGCAAGAACACCCCGAGCCGCCGCGGCGCCGCTCCACCGTACGCGAGCGCGCGCCGGTGGCGGCGAGCGATGACACGTCGTCCGAGGTAACGGCACCACCGCCGCCCACCGCGGCGTCGGAACCGGTCATCACCGAGGTCAGCCCGACCGAAAAAGCCGACCAGCCACGCAAGACCGGATGGTGGTCGCGCCGTTTCGCCGGCGGCTGAACCATAACGCGCCATGAAGAGCGGCTGGGCCGACCGTGACGCCGAGGCCATCGTCGCCGAAGGCGCGAAGGCCGGCATCGGCCGCGATTTCGCGCTGCGCATCTACACTACGCGGCTCATGGGCCGCGATCCCAAGCTGGTGTTGCACGGCGGCGGCAATACGTCGCTGAAGGAATCGATGCGCGACCGCCTTGGCGCCGAGGTCGAGGTGCTGCGCATCAAGGCGACCGGCGGCGACATGGCGACGATCGACGTCGCGGGCCTGCCCGCGGTGCGGCTTGCGGCGCTGCGCCAACTGCGCGCGCTCGACGCCATCGCCGACGACGAACTGGTCGCCATCGAGCGTGCAAGCCTGATCGACCCGATGGCGGCGAGCCCTTCCGTCGAGATCATGCTGCACGCGTTCCTACCGCACAAATTCATCGATCACACCCACGCCACCGCGGTGCTCAGCATCATCGATCAGCCCGACGGCGAGAAAAAATGCGCCGAAGTTTTTGGCGGCCGGCTCGGCTTCGTGCCTTACGTCATGCCGGGCTTCGGGCTCGCCAAAAAGGCCATCGAGACCTTCGAGCGCGCGAAGCCCCCCGACGGACTCATTCTGGGCAAGCACGGCATCGTCACCTGGGGCGACGGCGCGCGCGAAGCTTACGAGCGCATGATCGAAATGGTGTCGCGCGCCGAGGAGTTCATCGCGCGCAGCCGCAAGCCCGCCGCCGCGGTCACGGCGGCGCGGCGCAACACTGCCGACGTGGCGCAGATCGCGCCGGTCGTGCGCGGCGCCTGCAGCGCAAAGGACGACACGGTCGAAGGCGCCTGGCGGAGACTAATCGTCGAGTTCCGCGCCAGCGATGCGGTTCTGAACTTCACGGCGTCGAAGGATTTGGCGCGATTAAGCCAAGCCGGCGTGGTGACGCCCGATCACACCATCCGCACCAAGAATTGGCCGCTGGTGCTGCCGGCGCCCGAATCCGGAAGGCCGGCCGACTTCGGGCGGACGGCCCGCGAGGCCGCCGCCGCCTTCGTCGCGCGCTATCACCGCTATTTCACGCAGCACAACGGCCGCGTCGGCGGCATCAAGCGCGAACTCGATCCCCTGCCCCGCGTCGTGCTGATCCCCGGCCTCGGCCTGTTCGGCCTCGGCCGCAGCAAGCGCGATGCCGAGATCGCGGCCGACATCGCCGAGGCCTGGATCGAAGGCGTCGGCGATGCCGAAGCGATCGGCCGCTTCGAGTCGATGTCCGAAGCCGACATGTTCGATTGCGAATATTGGCCGTTGGAGCAGGCCAAGCTCGGCACACGCAAAGAGCCGCCGCTTGCCGGCCAGATCGCCGCGATCACCGGCGCCGGCGGCGCCATCGGTGCCGCGACCGCCAAGGCGTTCGCCGCGGCCGGCGCCGAAACCGCGCTGCTCGACGTGAACTTTGCCGCCGCGAGCGAGCAGGCCAAGGCGATCGGGCCGAAGGCACTGCCGCTCGTCTGCGACGTCACCAATGCCGCATCCGTGCACGCGGCGTTCGACGCGGTGGCGTCGGCCTTCGGCGGCGTCGACATCGTCGTCTCCAATGCCGGCGCCGCCTGGCAAGGCCGCATCGGCGAGGTCGACGAAGAGATTTTGCGCAAGAGCTTCGAGCTGAATTTTTACGGCCATCAGCGCGTCGCCCAGGCCGCCGTGAAGATCATGTTGGCGCAAGGCACCGGCGGCTGCCTGCTGTTCAACGTCTCCAAGCAAGCGGTCAATCCGGGACCGGATTTCGGCCCGTATGGAATTCCCAAGGCGGCCGAGCTCGCGCTGATGCGCCAATACGCCCTCGATTACGGCGCCGCCGGAATCCGCGCCAATGCAGTCAATGCCGACCGCATCCGCTCCGGCCTGCTCACACCGGACATGATCGCCGCGCGTGCCAAGGCGCGGGGCCTAAGCGAGCAGGGTTACATGAGCGGCAATCTGCTCGGCCGCGAAGTGACCGCACAGGACGTGGCGCAGGCTTTCCTGCACCAGGCGCTGGCACTGAAAACCACCGCCGACGTCACCACCGTCGACGGCGGCAACATCGCCGCGGCGATGCGGTGAGCGGCGCGATGGCGGCAAACAGCAAGAGCATCGAAGTCCTGCGCGGAAAACTCGATGGGCATCGCCCAGCGCTCGCCATGGCGGCGCATAATCCGCTCGCCGCGAAGCTTGCCGCCGACGCCGGATTCGACGCGATCTGGGGCTCGGGCTTCGAGCTGTCGGCGTCCTATGCGGTGCCGGACGCCAACATTCTGTCGATGGGCACGCATCTCGACATGATGCGCGCCATCGGCGCGGTGCAGGACGCGCCGGTCATCGCCGATCTCGACACCGGCTTCGGCAACGCGGTCAACGTTGCCTATGTGGTGCCGCAATATGCCGCTGCGGGCGTCGCCGCCGTCGTCATCGAGGACAAGACCTTTCCCAAGGACACGAGTCTGCGCCCGGGCGGGCGCCAGGAGCTCGTGCCGATCGGCGAGTTTCAAGGCAAGGTCGCCGCCGCCAAGGCGGCGAGCGCCATGCTCGTCATCGCCCGCACCGAGGCGCTGATCGCCGGCCGCGGCCAGGACGAAGCGCTGCGCCGTGGCTCGGCCTATGCCGAGGCCGGCGCCGACGCGGTGCTGATCCACAGCAAGCAGGACACGCCGGCGGAGATTCTGGATTTCTGCCGCGTTTGGACCGGCCGCGTGCCGCTGGTCCTGGTGCCGACCAGCTATCCGCAGCTCGCGTTCGCCGACATCGCCGCGCTCGGCAAGGTCGGGCTGATCATTTGCGGCAATCATGCCATCCGCGCGGTGGTCGCCGCCATGCGCGATACGTTCCGCCGCATCCTCAAGGACGGCGGCATCGCCGGCGTCGAAGCCGACATCGCCTCGGTCGCCGACGTGTTCGCATTACAGGGCGACCAGCGCATGCGCGAGCTGGAAAAGGCGTTCCTGCGCTGAGCGGCGTTTTGTTTGTCGCTAAAAGCACAATCTTCCACGCAAACAAAACGGCCCCCATCGTGCACGATGGGGGCCATCGGAAACCAGAATCGAACGTCGCGACTTTTAACCGTTCGGCCAGCAGCGCTTGCCTTCGGGGCCCAGGTGATAGCCGACCGGACAGGCGCGGCCGACCGCAAATGGATGGCACTTGCCGCCCGGGCCACGCCAGAATCCGGGACCGCAGCCTTCGGCGACCTTGACGATCAAACCGTCAGCGGGAGTAAACGGACCGGCCGGCATTGCGCTTGCCGCCGTGGCGAGACCGAACGCAAATACCGCACTCAATGTCAGTGAACGAACCATGGGCAAGATTCCTTCCCGGTTGTTATGCCGCCCCAAGGTATCGCCGCAAACGCGGCAGCGTACGTCTCATTGCGCTGGCGGCACTGAACCGCGGCTGAACGAGACGCAAAGCGAGCCTACAGGTTCGCGACGGAACTTCCAGGCTTCATCGCCGCATGACATGGTTGCGCTAATCGAGGCAAAATCCCTTGCCACGCACAAATGCGCCAAAATCGATGCGCGTCGGTTCGGCATATTGGCGCGCCTTGTCTTCGGACCAGCCGTAGAATGCCGCTTCGCCCCAGCGCGCGACGTCGCGCTGACGCCGGTACGGGCGCACCTTCTCTCGCCGCCGGTCGTAGGCGTCGATCTCGGCGGCAACATCGCGCCCGTCATACGCGTTCTCCACCACAGTAGTGGCAAGCGACAACCGTGGCGTAATTCCGCCTGGCTCGGCCGGCCAGCCGACGCAAAGCCCCGCTACCGGAAACGTTCGCTGCGGCAGCCGAAGCGCGTCGCTGACGATGCGCGGGTGATCGCGCACGGCGCTGATCGGACAGGTGCCGAGCCCGATCGCGGCCGCCGCGCGCATGAAGGTCGCGAGCACGATCGCGGCATCGACCGCGGCGTTGAAGAACTGATCGAGATGATCGTTGGGGAACGGTTTTGCGCGGAGCTTCGCCATGAGCGGCAAGCGCGCGCCGTTGCCGACGAACATCAGGAACACTGGTGCGTCTATGATCCACGGCATATCCGGAATGGTATCGACGATGGTCTTGCGAACGCGCGCGTCGCTGACGACGACGATGTCGCATTGCTGCAAATCGCTCTTCGAGGGCGCCGACAGCGCGCAGGCGCAGAGAAGCCGCAACAGCTCCGGCGCAACCGGGCGCGGCAGGAACCGCCGGTGCGAGCGATGGCCCGCGAACGCGGCCAGCGCCGGCAAGCCGCACAGTTCCGGATCGATGGTGAAGTCTTCGCCGAAGCGCTCCTTGAGCGCTGCGGCAATGGCGTGCGCCGCCGTTTGATCTGTCATTTGCGTTGATCCCGCCAAAAGCTTGCGAATTCCAGCGCAGCGGACGGGCGCTGACAAGATGGCCGGCAGCCGTCGCGGCAAGCGGCTTGCGCGCTCAATCGCTCGACAGGATCACGTTCTTGAGGATCGGATAGATCTGGCTCTCCCAGCGCTTGCCGGAGAACACGCCGTAATGGCCGACGCCGGCCTGCATGTGGTGGCGCTTCAGATACGGCCGCAGCTTGCTGCACAGATCCTGCGCCGCGACCGTCTGGCCGACCGCGCAGATGTCGTCGCGCTCGCCCTCGACCGTGAGCAGCATGGTGCGGCGAATCGCGGTCGGATCGACGCGCTCGCCCTTCCAGGTGAGCTTGCCGAGCGGCAGCAGGTATTCCTGAAAAATGATGCGCACGGTCTCCAGGTAAAACTCCGCGGTGAGATCGAGCACGGCAAAATACTCGTCGTAGAACGCTTTGGTCACCGCCGCCTTTTCCAGCTCGCCGTTGGCGAGATTCTCGTAGAGCTCGCGATGCGCCTTGACGTGGCGCTCGACGTTCATGCTCATGAAGGCGGCAAGCTGGACGAAGCCCGGATAGACGCGGCGAAAGGCGCCCGGATAGCGCAGCGGCACCGAGGCGGTGAGCGTGCGCTCGAACCAGTCGATCGGGTGCTTGTTGGCCAGCTGATTGACCGTTGTGGGATTGACGCGGGTATCGATCGGCCCGGCCATCAAGGTCATGCTGCGTGGCTGTGCCTTGCTGCCGGCCTGCGCCATCACCGCGACCGCGGCAAGCACGGCGACGCAGGGCTGGCACACCGCGAGCACGTGGGTGCCCGGCCCCATCACGTCGAGGAACTTGATCAGATGCTCGATATATTCGTCGAAGCCGAAGCGGCCCGCGGTCAACGGCACGTCGCGGGCATTGTGCCAGTCGGTGATGTAGACGTCGTGCTCGGGCAGCATGGTTTGCACGGTGGCGCGCAACAGCGTCGAGAAGTGGCCCGACAGCGGCGCCACCATCAGCACGCGCGGCTGCGCCGTGGCGATGTCCTTCTTGAAGTGCAGGAGCGTGCCGAACGGCGTCGAGGCGGCCGCCTCCTCGCGCACCTCGACCACGCGGTTGCCGACGGTCACGGCGTCGATGCCGAAGGCCGGCCGGATATGGGTGAGCCCCGAGCGCGCGATCAGCTCATAGACCGCGGTGAGGTTGCGCATGGCCGGATGGTCGGCCAATAGCGGCGGTCCGCCGGCATTGGCGGCCATGCTTGCCCAGGTCCGGACCGGAACCATGACATCGGCGTGCAACTGATAAGCGAGGTACAGCATCCCGCAGTCCACGGGCGCCGCGGGCCGCCGCCGGTCCTACCGGACAGCTCAACCCCGACCCCCCAGCCTGGGGAACGCTAGTGCATTTTTTGTTGCACTGCGACAAGAATGTGAACAATCTGCACAAACGGGAATGGGGCGTGACGGCCGGGCCACAAGCGGGCCGCGGCCGGTTGCCTTCAGGCGTTCATATGTCGGCATAAGCGATTGAGTTTCCTTGCGTTTGGTTCATTCTTCAGAATTGAGGGCGCGGGATGTCCAAAGCTAGCCTGACCATTGCCAGCAAGAACTATGGCTCATGGTCGTTGCGCGGTTGGTTGCTCTGCAAAATGGCCAACCTCGATTTCGACGAGCAGCATGTTTCCACCGACGACCCCTCGACGCGGGCCGAATTGCTGCTGCTGTCGCCGTCGTTCCTGGTGCCCTGCCTGGTCCTTCAGGGCTTGAAGGTGTGGGATACCCTGGCGATCGCCGAATACCTCCACGAGATCGCGCCCGAGGCCGGGCTACTTCCCGCCGATCAGGCGCAGCGCGCCCATTGCCGCGCCATTTCCGGCGAAATGCATTCCGGCTTCAGCAATCTGCGCTCGGCGCTGCCGATGAATCTGAAGGCGCATTTTCCCGGCTTCAAATCCTGGGCCGGCGCACGCGCCGACATCGAGCGCGTCACCGCGATCTGGCGCGAATGCCTGCAGCAATATGGCGGACCTTATCTGTTCGGCCAAAAGCCGTGCGCCGCCGACGCCATGTACGCGCCGGTCTGCACCCGCTTTCTCACCTATGACGTCGCCATCGATCCGGCCTCGGCGCAATATTGCCGCACCGTCATGGCGCTGCCGGCGATGCAGGAATGGCTTGCCGCCGCCAAAGTCGAGCCCGACGAATTGGAAGAGCTCGACGTCGAGTTCTAGTCCCACTGCATGCGGCCGGAATAGGACCAGTCGACGACGCGGCCGCCGGGATGGGCGAGCGCGGCGATCTCGGACATTTCCGCCTTGCTCAGCTCGAAATCGAAGATCGCGGCGTTTTCCGACAGCCGCTCCAATTTGCTGGTGCGCGGAATGGCGACGATGCTCTGCTGCACCAGAAAGCGCAGGCAGACCTGTACCGCGGTCTTCTTATGGGCTGCGCCGATGCGGCGCAGCAGATCGTTGCCGCGGGCGTCGCCGCGCGCGATCGGGCTGTAGGCCACTACCGCCATGCCGTGCTTGTCGCAGGCCGCGATCACCTTCGATTGATCGAGGAACGGATGACACTCGACCTGATTGCAGACGAGCGGCTCAGTCGACAACTGCACCGCCTCGTTGATCAACGCGACCGTGAAGTTCGAGATGCCGATGTGGCGCGCGAAGCCGTCGCGCTTGACCTTGCACAGCGCGCCGATGGTCTCGGACAGCGGAATTTGCGGATTAGGCCAGTGCAGCAGGAGAAGATCGACTTCGCTGAGCCGCAGCCGCGCCAAGCTGTCGCGGGCGGCGCGCTCCAATTCGAGCGGTGCAAAATGGCTCGGCCAGACCTTGGTGGTGACAAAGACGTCGCTGCGCTTGACGCCGGAGGCGCGCAATCCCTCGCCCACCTCGCGCTCGTTTTCATAAAGCTCGGCGGTATCGAGGTGGCGATAGCCGAGCCGCAGCGCCTGTTCGACGACGCGCGCGCAAGTGCGGCCGCGCAATTCCCAGGTACCCAACCCAACCAGCGGGATGCTGGCTCCATGAGCCTCGACGCTCGGTATGGTGCCGACCGTGCTCACCCGGTGCTCACTTGGTAACTCATTTGGCGCTCAATTGTCCCATTGCGGCGCTTGCGGTGGGCTGACGATGCGCGAGCCCGGTCGCGTCAGCATGGCGATTTCCGCCATCTCGGCGTCGCTCAGCTTGAAATCGAGGCTGCCGAGATTTTCCGCAAGGCGCTCGCGCTTCGAGGTGCGCGGGATCGGAATGATGCGCTCCTGCTCGAGAAAGCGCAGCGACACCTGGGCCGGTGATTTGCCGTGCGCCCGGCCGACCTTTTGCAGTACCGGATCGGCCGGCACCTTGCCGCGCGCCAGCGGGCAATAACCGACCACCGCCATGCCATGGCGGCGGGCCGCCGCCAACACCTTGGTCTGGTCGAGATAGGGGTGGGTCTCGATCTGCAGACAGGCGAGCGGCTCGCTCGCGGCCTTGGTCGCCTGGTCGAGCATGGCGACGGTGTAGTTCGCGACGCCGATATGCTTGGCAAGCCCCGCGCGCTTGACCTTGCACAGCGCGGCAATCGAATCCGCGATCGGGACCTGCGCGTTGGGCCAGTGGATCAAGAGCAGATCGACGAACGGCAGCTTGAGCCGCTCCAAGCTTTCTTCGGCGGATTTTTCCAGGTCTCCGGGCGCCAAGCGGTTGAACCAGACCTTGGTGGTGAGAAACACTTGCTCGCGCGGCACGCCGGAGGCGCGCAAGCCTTCGCCGACCTCGCGTTCGTTGCCGTAATTCTGCGCGGTGTCGAGATGGCGGTAGCCGAGATGCAGCGCCACCTCGACCAGCTCGACGCAAAGCTCTTCCTTCAACGTCATGGTGCCGAAGCCTAGAACCGGGATGCGGGCACCATGGCCTTCAATCACGTCCATCAACCGCTCTCCTGCGCGTATTTTGCGCGTGGCCCCTGCCCCGCAGGATCGGTCATCGCGGCGACGAATTCCAGCCCGGTACGGAGCTTTAGCGGGCCTTCGCGAGCACGGCAAAGGCGGCGTCCGGCGCCTCTTCGATCACCTTGAGCAGCGCGCGGGCGGGTCCCCGCGGCGAGCGCTTGCCCTGCTCCCAGTTGCGCACGGTCTCGACCGGAACGCCGATGCGCGCGGCGAAGGCGGCCTGGGTGAGCCCGGTGCGGCCGCGGACATTGCGCGCATAGGCCGCATCGACGCCGCGGGTATCGGCGGCGCGCGCGGCGCGGTAAGCCGCAGCCGCAATCGATTGGGGATCGCTCGCGATCGGCCGCTCGCTGCCATCGGGCAGGATTTCGACCAATCGTCCGTCCGCTTTGAGCCGCACGCGCAGCATGGCGCTCGCTCCCACTTTGCCGGCGCGGGCATCATAGCTGATTCGTCGTAGATTCAATGAGTTAGTATGCCGTTGGCAGCCTCTATGCGCCCCTGAACGAGCAGGCCAAAGACCCAGTCGGCCACTGCCTGAGCAAAGGACGCGCGTCACAGCCGGGTGAAGAACTTCAGCATCATTGCGCGGCGCGCCGTCTCGCGGGCGACGCAAGCGGCTCCCATGAAGCCCGCCATCGAGCCGCGGATCTTGTCATAGTAGAAGCCGCAGGTCGTATCGCGATAGGCGATCCAGGCGCGCTGCATGGCGCGGGCCTTGTCGGTCTGCTCGTCGTCGAGCGCAGCGAGGAGCTCTTTGTAGTTTTCGTTCAGTAGCACGTCCCAGATCGCGCCCTCGATCTGGTAGCAGTCGGCCATGACGCGGTCGGCGGCGCTGCCGAGCGGCCCCATGCAGGGCTCGGCCACCAGCTTGAACAGGCAAGTTCCTTCGCCGGCATCGATATTGTCTTCGCTCTTCTTGGCGCAATCGCGGATCACGGCGATTTCGTGAACGGTCGGCTTGCGCGACTGGGCCTGCGCGGGCGCACCGCCTGTGCCGGCGGCGAGCGCCAGGACGGCCGCCAAAACTACTAGAACCTATCTCAAAATCGTCTGAAGAGGATGATGAGGCAGGCGAGTTGCACAAAGCCAAGGAAGTTCTTCGGATAAAACTCCCAGCGCACGAGA
>Ga0335081_10000478_pt1 | contig 69195 bp, 59 predicted proteins | sample Lox_Sample_35_FD_206713 | JGI IMG/M metagenome (GOLD analysis project Ga0335081, IMG submission 206713) | Soil microbial communities from Loxahatchee National Wildlife Refuge, Florida, United States - Lox_Sample_3.5 | ecosystem: Environmental > Terrestrial > Soil > Wetlands | place: USA...
CTTCACCCAGCCCGAGGTCGCCGACCAGTGGGGCACCGCCAACCAGATGAACGAGTTCGTCGCCCGCAAGTCGTTCAACGACCCGGACCGCGGCATGTTCGTCGCCCCGCCGGTCTGACCGGGGTACCCGATGCGCTTCGCCACATTCTCGGCCGGCGGGCGGGTACAAGCCGGCGTGGTCAGCGACGCTGGCCTGCACCCGCTGCCCGGAGGCACCGAACTGCCACCGGTGCGTGCGGCCCGGCCGCGGCCGCGGACCCGGAAGCGGACGCCGTGAGCGTCGTGATCATCACCGGAGCCGAGATCCCGGTCGACGGCGGCATGACCGCCCACGGCGGCGTCAAGTCCATCAGCGACGCGGTGCGCGCCTGACCCGACGAGAGGACCATCTGTGTTCGAGTACTTTCCCGGCAACTACGTGTGGAACCTCGGCGTCGTCGCCACGCTCAACAGCGGCGGGCTGATCGACGAGGTAGACCGGGCCTGCCGCCCCATCAGGAACGCAGCGGCCCGGGGCGAGGACGCCGGCACGCCCGACTTCCTGCGCGCCTGGACCGCCCTGACCGATTCCCTTGCCGCCCAGGCCGAGGCGGCCGAGATGGCGGGCCACGCCCGGACCGCCGGACAGCTGTACGCCCGGGCCGCCAACTACCTGTGCCAGGCCGAGCGCATGCAGAGCGCCAAGGCGCCCGGCCGTCTCGACACCTACCGGCGTGTCCTCCAGTTGCAGCTGAAGGCCCTTGCCCTGAAGGACCCGCGGCTGTCCAGGGTGGAGATCCCGTTCGAGAGGACAACCCTGCCGGCCTACTTCAGCCAGGCCCCGGCCACGGACCACGGTCCGGCCCCGGTCATGATCATGTGGAACGGGCTGGACTCGGCCAAGGAGCACATGTACTCCTCCGGCCACTGGGACGAGCTTGCGGCCCGCGGCATTTCCACGCTCATGGTCGACTGCCCCGGCTCCGGAGAAGCCCTTCGGCTGCAGGGCCTGACGGCGAGGATCGACACGGAAGGCTGGGCGGCCGCGTGCGTCGACTACCTGCTCACCCGGGACGACGTTGATCCCATGGCGATCGGCCTGGTCGGCTGGTCCCTCGGCGGGTACTACGCTCCGCGCGCCGCCGCATTCGAGAAGCGGCTCGCCCTGGTCGTCGCCTGGGGCGCCAACCATGACTGGGGCGCGGTCCAGCGCCGCCGGCTGCAGCGCGAGGGGGAGCGGCCGGTGCCGCACTACTGGGACCACGTCCTGTGGGTATGGGGGTACGACTCCCTTGAGGAGTTCATCCAGTTCGCAGGCCAGGTCAACCTCGACGGCGTGGCCGGGAAGATCACCGTGCCGTTCCTCATCACCCACGGCGCCGGCGACCGGCAGATCCCGCTCGAATACGCGCACCGATCTTATGAGCAGGCCGTGGCCAGCCCCAAGCGCGAACTGCGCATCTTTACCGCCGAGGAAGGCGCCACTGAGCACATCGGGCTGGACCACCTGCCCCACGTCAGCACATTCATCGCGGACTGGGCCGCCGACACGTTCGCTGAGCTGAGCGCCGGCCGGCGCTGATCCCGGCGCCCTGGCGGTCGCTCCTCTCGCCTCCTGAGCCCCGGTACCCTCGGGGTCATGGAACTCCACGTCGGATGCGCGATGTGGACGCACGCACCCTGGCAAGGCCGTTACCTGCCTGGATCACTGTCACCGCGTGACCGCCTGAGCGCCTACGCGACCTGGTGCAACGCCGTGGAGGGCAATACGACCTTCTATGCGACGCCGGCCCCCGGCACGGTGAAATCGTGGGCCGGGCAGACCACCCCGGACTTCCGGTTCATCCTCAAGCTCCCGAAACCGATCACCCATGAGCGCCGCCTCATCGACGTCGACGAGCCGCTGCGTGCCTTCCTGGCCGCGATCGAACCCCTCGGGCGCCGTGCCCACGCCCTCTGGATCCAGCTGCCGCCGTCCTTCAGCCCCGCCGACCTCGGCGCTCTCACCGGCTTCCTGCGCCGTGTGCCGCGCGGACACCGGTACTCCGTCGAGGTACGGCACCGCGCGTTCTTCGAGGACCCGGGGTCGGAGCAGCAACTGGAGAGGGCTCTGGATGAGGTCGGCGCCGAATGGGTGACCTTTGACACCACCGTCCTGTTCCAGAGCCCTCCGGTGAGCGACGCCGAACGGGAGGCGTGGACGAAGAAGCCGCGCCTGCCTCGCCGGTCACAGGCCCTCACTTCCTATCCCGTGGTCCGCTACATCGGCCGGGACGACGCGGCCCGCACCGTCGCCGGATGGCGGCACTGGCTCGACGTGGTGGCCGGCTGGCTGCGTGAGGGGCGTTCCCCGACCGTGTTCATCCATACGCCCGACAACGTCGACGCGCTCGAGCTGGCACGCCGATTCCACGACGACGTGCGAGCCCAGGTGCCCGAGGTCGAGCCGCTCCCAGAGCCGGTCCCGGCCGGACCGCCGACTCTCTTCTGAGCCTGGGCCGGCCCTCTGCGGGCCGCATGCCCATCGTCATTCCATCGGAGTGATGCGGTGCACGGCGCGAAGATCGCGCAGGGACCATCGGCGAAACAGCGACGGGTCCTGGGCTTCCTGAGCTTTCTGCTGGTAGGTCTGCGCGAGCTGGTCACCGAATTGCCTCGCGGCGTCGTAGCCATGTGAGCCGATTATCGTGGTCTCGAGATAACTCCACGTACCCGAGTCCGGCCACGTCTCCCACGCGACGAACGCGTGCCCGGGCACGATGACGATGGCCGGGTTCAGCGACATCGCTTCCAGCAGGCTCGCGACGAGCACCGTGCCGTCGAGGCAGTTCGCGGTGCGATCGTGCAGGCTTTCGCGAGGCAGCCGGATCCGCTGGCTGGATGTGCCCTCGTCGGGGTCGAAGGCTATGACGGAGTTGACGTAGACCACGCCAAGAGCTTTCAGCGCCTCATACACTGCCTGAACCTGCGGCTCAACCTGTTCAGCGTTTATCTGGTAGCCGATCAGCCGGTTCTCGGGATGCTTGTCCGCCACTGCGCGGAGAAAGCTCATGATCTCCGGCGCGTTAGGCGTGACAAAGGCACCGAGGTACGGAGTCAGATCGACCAGGCTTCCATTCGCCGGGTCGCGCACCCACAGCGGCGCCGTCGTTCGCGCCAGCAGCCAGACCCGGCTCGTGCTGTGCACCTCGACCTTCCCGGAGTCGAGATCCTCGACCAGCGCACTGACCGTCGCCGACGTCAGTTCGCTCACCGCGGCCAGCTCGGCCGGGAAGAACGTGGGGAGCAGGTTGAACTCGCGCGGCTTGAGGTCCATGAGCTCTACCGTGTCGATCGCCGGCGCGGAATAGCGTTCCACCTGGCAGGTCACCCGGACCCGGCGGATCGGGCTCTGCGCGCCCTGTGACGCCCGCTTGACCCTGCAGGACACCAGCGGACGGTCCGCGGCATTCAGCAGATGGGAGATCGCCGTCGGAACGTGCGACATGCGCAGCTTCACCACCGCATCGAGGCCGGTCGACTCCGCGCCAAGCAGGGCATTCGGCCCGGTGGTGTCGAGCACGCGCCCGGCACCGGGCCGCTTGGCCTCCAGGGCAAGCCGCCGTCCGCGGATGCCGGCCAGCGTCTTCTCTGCCTCGGCGAGGTCCCCCAGATGCGGATCGGGGTCCGCACTGCCGAATGCCTGCTGGCGCAGCCGGGCAACCTTCTGGCTGGCGTCGTACTCCTGCTGCCGGAGCTCGGCCACCTGGTCGCTCATCACGCTTGCACCGGAACGAAGCGGGTATCGGGCGAGCCGTACAGGCAGTAGAAGAGCCAGGACGGATCGGCGATGCCGGGTTGGTCGAAGTGCTGTTTCGTCGACCGGAGCGCCTCGCCGACCGCGAGGCCGTCGATCAGCAGCCGGCGGTAGAAGACCTCGGCGAACTCGACCGCCAGGTCCTTGCTGATCGGGGCGATGGCCCCGATGAACGCCGACGCGCCGCGGTTGAAGAATGCCACGGCCACGCCGCGCTTCCCCTCGCCCAGCGCCGCCGGACGGGCCGAGCCGCAGGCGTTGCCGAAGATAAGGGGCCCGGTGCCCGGGAAAACCATGCGGTTCACCAGGTCCTCGTCGACGTTGGCCAGTTCGTCATCGGGGTTGAGCGTGAGAAAGGGCGTGCCCTGCTGGTCCACGCCACCGTGACAGGTCAGGTGGATGATGTCGGAGGCCTGCGCATCGGCCACGTCATCGAGCTTCGGCCAGTTGCCGCCGCCGTTCACGGGGAAGCGACTCACCTGGATGCCAGCATTTTCGGCGGGCGCGAAGGTAGTCAGCCAGCGGTCCATCCGAAGCTCGTCGGCAGGCGTGTCGAATACACCCGAGCCCAGGAAAGAGGCGGCCTGGGTTACCGTCCGGCTCGCTGCGTCGTTCGCCGGACCATGCTGGACCATCGGGAGCCGGGCCACCTGGCAGCGCAATCCCAGGAACTCAGTGCCGTCGTGCAGCAATTCCCAGGGCAGCCACTCCAGTTTCGGGTGCGTGTGCACGAGCACGCGCGGCGGTTCGGCGCTGTCGGCCAGAGCCTCCGTGAACCGCTCCTTGATAGCGTCCGGAAGAAGGTTGTTCCAGATGGCATGGCATTTGTTTTTGAGATACGCCTTGGCGTTCTCGCCTGCCTCCTGGCCGATCTGCGTCATGACCTTCTGGAGGATGGTGGTCACCCCATTTTTCACTTCGAGCAGGCCGATCCGCCGCGAGTCCCGCACCTCGTGCCAGGTGCCGCCGCCCAGCACATAAAACTGTGCTGGAGCTTCGTCCTTCTCCGGGTTGCTGGGCAGCACTATGAGAGAAACCGTGCGGCTCATCGCAACCCTCCCGCGTCGAGCCTCTGGGCCACCGAGGCGATGTCGGCCGTCGTGCCCGGGGAGATGACGGTGCCCAGCGACGACCGGCAGATGGCATCGGCGGCCGCGACCGCCCCGGCGATCACCCCCGGGTCGGGATTTGGCGCCGCCACCTCGGAGGCCACCGCCCGGGCCTGGGTGTCAAGGAAGCTGACCACCGACGTGTTGACGTGGGGGCCGGCTTGGGATGCCTCGGCCACTATCTGGCCCAGGACGCGTGCCGCTTCGGCGAGCAGGTAGCGCGGCGGGAGCTGCGCCGACCGGAGCTGCGTCTCCAGGCTGGCCTGCACGCTCTGCTGGTAGGCAAGCTGCGTGTCGAGCAGCGGATCGTCGACCCCGGGGATCCGCTGGGCCTGCAGGCCGTAGGTCGCTGCGCGCGACTTGAATAGCTGACCCCTGACGAATTCGGTCTCCAGCTCGTCATCGCTCAGTGCGGCCTCCGGCCGGCCCTGAAGGGCGTCGACCGCGTCGAGGGCGGGCAATCGGATGAGGTGCAGGCTGAGCCGGCCGAAGAAGCCGCCGGGTGTGGCGCGGTCTTGCCCTTCGATGAGAGCGACGTCCCTGTCGCGGGCGAGGCCATCCAGGCGATCGCGCCGCGGGCTGGGGTGGACCCACCAAAGCTCGCCGCCCGACCGCTTGGCCAGCCAGCGATCGATGGGCTGCGGCGGGTCATCAAGATCGTGGCCGACGACCACGAGGTCAGACGCGATCTGCTTCTTGAAGAGCCTGCGGCCCTCCTGCAGCGCGTCCTCGATGTCCTCGGCCCCGATCGGCAGTACGCTCTGCCCGATGTCGCCGTACAGCTTGACTACCTGCAGCTTGACCATTTGCGGTGACGTGGCGGCAGGCGAGGACTCGCCGGATGAGCCGACGACCGCCACCGTGTAGTCGTAGCCTGGCCGCAGGCCTGCCGCGTCGAGAGCCTGCTCGAGAAGCGTGTCGACATTCGTGGTCAGGACATAGCTGACATACCCGGCGACGGCCAGGTCGGCCAGGTCACTGTAGAACTGCGGGATCGGGATCGAACGGTAGAAGGATTCGAGCACCTTATACCGCTCGACCGGGGTATGCCCGGTGAGGTAGGCCGTGAAGGCGTCCGTGAGCTGCTCGTCGCTGGCGTCCGGCCAGGCGGGGAGCAGCTCACGGACCTTCGCGGGGTCGAGGCGTGCTGTGCGTTCGAAGGTCTTGCGTGCCATCATGGCCGTGCTCGGCACCCCGGCGGCCTGAGCGCAGCCGGAGCCCAGGAACAGCGGGTATGTCCGCGGCGGGCTGTCGGCAACTGCGGCACGCATTCGCTCCGCCAATGTGCTGACGCGGTCCATGCGGAGCATATGTATCACCCCCCCATAGCTACCAAAGGATGCATGGACCGTGCCTGATAAGGCAACAGCCTGAGCAGACAAAGTTGCGCAACAGCCGGGATTGCCGCCGATGGCCCGGCGCCACTCGAGGGAAAATTGGTGTAGGTGTGACCAGAATGAAAAGGCTGAACTGTATACCAATGGTGACAATTCATGCGGGTACGGTTGACTCGAGCCGGTCTGATGTCACTATGGGGACGATGGCCGCGGGAATCCGCCATCCCCGCACATGTCCGGGCATTACCGCTGCGAACACGCAGCAGCTGAGGGGGAGGACTAATGAGCGACGCAAATCCGGAAGACAGCACCTCTGCTCAGGGAGGCGGCCAGCCGCGCAGCGGCGGCAACGGCTCTGAAACCCCCGAGCAGAAGCAGCCGGCTGCCAGCCCGGTGATCGGCACGCTGCCCGCCGACCTCCAGCAGGCCATGCCCGCTGCCTTGGCGCAGGGCCTGGAGACTCCCGAGCAGAAGGGGGCGGCTGCCACCGCGGTGATCGGATCGCTGCCCGCCGACCTCCAGCAGGCGATACCGGCCACCTTGGTGCGGGGCATGGAGACTCCCGAGCAGAAGCAGGCGGCTGCCACCGCGGTGATCGGATCGCTGCCCGCCGACCTCCAGCAGGCCATGCCGGCCACCTTGGTGCGGGGCATGGAGACCCCTGAGCAGAAGCAGGCGGCTGCCACCGCGGTGATCGGATCGCTGCCCGCCAACCTCCAGCAGGCCATGCCCGCTGCCTTGGTGCAGGGCCTGGAGACCCCTGAGCAGAAGCAGGCGGCTGCCACCGCCGTCATCGGCACGCTGTCCGCCGACGCCAAGCAGCAATTGGCCGGCGCGCTCGGCTCTCCAGACCAAAGGACGCGCCAGGTGCTCTGGTACCTGGTCGTATCGACGTTGACCGCCGCCGTCTTCGTGTTCGGCACCATGGCATTCGTGCTGGTCTATCAGAAGAAGGCCGCCGATGCGCCGCTAGCTCTCGCGACCGCGGCGCTCGGCGGTATTATCGGGCTAGTCGCGACCAGCCCAGGAAGCCGCGGTTCAGGCTGATAAGGCGTTTCTCCGCATATTGCGTTATCACGTTGAACGTACCGCCGCGGAAGGCCCGGGCGGGCTCTGGCTCACGGGAAATGTAACGCCCCGGGATAATCCGGGGCCGTGACAACCTGGGCTGAAGCGTGCGGGCGGAGCCGGAGCGGCCGCCAGTCCGGCCAGGAGCAGCCCGGTCTGGTACGTCGCGATCGCCGAGCTGGAGCGCCGCGACGGCGCGGACAGCGCCGGGGCGATCGCGCCGAACTGGCGGCTGCAGCTCGGTTCGCTCGGTTCCGGCAACCACTTCATCGAGGTCAGCCTCGACGAACGGGACCGGGTCTGGCTGTTCTTGCACTCGGGGTCCCGTGGTGTCGGCAACAAGCTGGCGACCAGGCACATCAAGGTCGCGCGGGAGTGGTGCGAGCGCGCCTGGATCCAGCTCCCCGACCCGGACCTGGCCTACCTGGTGGAGGGCACCGGCGAGTTCTGGGCGTACCTGCGGGACCTGCGCTGGGCGCAGCACTTCGCGCTGCTGAACCGCGAGGAGATGATGGCGCGGGTGGCGCAGTGCCTGGCGGACTTCATGGGCCGTGACGTCCCCGCGGCGGAGACCATTCAGTGCCACCACAACTACACCGAGCAGATGAGCGGTGACCTGCTGCGCTACTGGAAGTCGCGGCCGGCGGGCCGGGCGGGTCACGTGTGGCTGTCCCGCAAGGGCGCGATCGACGCGTCCGAGGGCAAGCCCGGGCTGATCCCCGGCTCGATGGGCACGCGGTCCTACGTGGTGACCGGCCAGGGGAACAAGCTGTCGCTGAACTCCTCGCCGCACGGGGCGGGCCGCGAGTACAGCCGGTCGGCGGCGCGCAAGACGTTCACCCGCGCGCAGCTCGACGCGGCGATGAAGGGGATCGAGTGGCGGCACACGGACGCGTTCCTCGACGAGATCCCCGGAGCGTACAAAGACATCGACCGGGTCATGGCGGATGCCGCCGACCTGGTGGAGATCCGGCACACGCTGCGGCAGGTCGTCAACGTCAAGGGCGAGTGAGGACTCATGCGGCCCCGCGTCCTCGTGCGTGAGTGACTACCCGGCCGGAGCCTGGCCGCTGGCGGTGCTGCGCCTGGATCCTGTTTTGCAGCCGTCGAGCCGCAGCGCATGCTCTATGAAGCTTTCCAGCACGCACTCGGCCGCGGCCTGCGCCCCCAGCAGCGCGACGTCCTGCGGGTCCGGGGGGAAGGCGCGGATCCTCAGGTAGCCCGGCTGGTCACTTGCCGCGAACGCGCGGGTGACCTCCTGGCGCACCGCGTCGAGGTAGGCGGTCGCGGCGGTGTCCGGTTTCGGCTCGGCGAGGGCGGCGGGCAGGTACATGACCACACTGCTGGGGCTGACGGTGTTGCTGACGTGCGCCAGGGCCCGGCCGAGGGCGGCGCCGCCGCGCTTGAACACGTCCTGTGCTCGCTGGAATTCCGGATGGCCGTCGTCGATCTCGGCGATCTGCTCCAGGGGCCCGCGGCCGAACTCCTCGACCATCTGGCGCGGGGGCGCGAGCGTGTCGACGTGACCCGGCTGGCCGCACGAGCAACGTGCCTTGAAGCCGGTGCCTGCCGGGGTGGAGTAAGGGTCCTGGCCGGTCGGGAAGCCGACGGTGAGGTGGCCTATCTCCATGGCCCGCCCGTTGCCTCCCCGGCGCAGCCGGCCGTCCATGACCAGGCCGCCGCCGACTCCCTCATCGAAGACACCGACCACCACGAGGTCGGGGACGGCATAGTGGATCTGGTGGATGGCCAGCACCGCCAGGGCGTTGACGTCGTTCTCGGCTATCACGGGGACGGGCCGGTCGAAGCTGGGGTCAGCCCGGAAAAGGCGGTGCAGGTTGTCTGCCAGCGGGACAGGATGCCTGGCCCGGTCCAGCGACAGCGGCATGACCTGGCCGTTGTGGACCGGCGCGGCCACTTCCACGCCTACTCCCAGCATCCGCAGCGGGGGCAGCCCGCGGTCGGCTCTGTCCTGGTCGGATGCGTTCTTGAGGGACGTCACGTGCTGGTGGATCAGCTCAGCGACCTGGTCCCAGCTGTCGGCGGCGTCGTGCGCCGTGCTGAGCACGCGCGAGCTGTCCAGGCCGAGCAGCGCCGTCGTCACGTGCCGGGGCCGCTCCCTGGCCTCAACGACCTTCGCCCCTGCCATCGCGTAAAGGCTCCCCAGGCGGAGCGGGGACAGGGTGCGGCCGTCGGGGCTCCACAGGAGCTTCTCGCCGTCTTCAAGCAGTCCTTGCTCCTTCAGGGCCTTCACTGCCTTGCTGACGGTGCCCTGAGGGATGGCGCGCTGGTCAACGGGGCGGCGGGCGGTGGGGTTGCCTGCCGAGATCTCCACCCGGGACGTCTCTTCCGGAGCCCGCAGGGACGTTCGCGCCAGCACGTCGCCGAGCACTTCCTGGCCCACGCCCGACTGCCGGACGAGTTCGTCCAGCATGTCCTGGAACTGCTCGTGGTTCATCGCTGGCCTTTGTTCTCGCCGGGCAGACAGGTCCTTAGACATGCTAGGCCTACATGACCTGCTGTCGACACCTGATGTTCAGTAAATTTACCAACTTTTTGCTGAATCTGGCTTGCTTCAAGAATGTCAGGCTGCGTACGGTCATGGTACCTGGCCTGTAAGGCCCAGGTGAGAGGAGGCGGGAGCGATGACTGAGATGTATGTCTTCGCCGCGATCGCACTGGTGGCCGCCGGTGCGGCGATCGGGATCCTCGCGATGGTCTGCCTGGGCATCAGGCGCGACGACCACCCAGGCGGCTTCCCGGCTGACGCCAGTAACCGGACGGCCCGCGCTGCCCGGAAGTTGACCGGGGCGGGCATCCGCCACGCGGAACTGGCCGCCGAGGCCAGCCGCCGGCAAGACATCCTGCCGGTCTAGCCGGCCCGCGGCGGCTGCGGTTGGTCACCCCCGCGCATCGTGGGCCAGAAGTTCGTAGTGCGCCATCTGCCAGCGCCGGGCCCGCTGCCGCCAGGCGAGCAGGTAGCGGTGCTGGACCGGGTATTTACGCGCGAGCTTCCCGGCGACCTGGCTGGCTTCCCCGCCGGGCAGCAGCCGCGCGGTCGCATAGCGCGGGGGTGCGTTGCTGTACAGGCCCAGCGCGGTGCACGGCGCCACTTGCACCAGGTCGGTGTGCCGCAGGCGCTTGGCATGGCCCGACCGGCTCCAGGCCTGGAAGTAGGCCCGGTCTCCGTCGACGATCCCGCGCACCGGAACGGACACCGGAGTGCCCGTGCGCTTGAACGTGGTGAGCAGCAGGTACCTGGCGGACGCGAGAGGTGCGAAGTAGCTGCCGCCGCCGGCTTCCGGCTGGCGGCTGCGGTCGGCCGTGGGCAGGCGGTCTGACATGAGGTGCTCCCAGACGTCGGGCGGGTCCATCGTCACCTCAACCCGACCAGCCGCCCATGCAGGCCGGATGCCGGGCCTGTGCAGACCGCGTGAAGACTCCGCCGGTGCAGCCGGCCCCGCGCGGCCCGGGCGCCCGGGCTCGCCCAGCCCGCCACCACGGGCCTCACGTATCACAGGCCCAGCACGTATCGCAGTTCGGCCCGGCTTATCGGCTCGTAGCCGCCCGGGCCGCTCAGGCGGGGGTTTACCGGTGCCGGGCGGCGGCCGTGGCCAGGTGCTTCAGGACGGTGCTTGTCTTGGTCTGCTGCCCGGCGGCGATGTCAAGGCCGTGGTCCCGCACGGCCTGTTCCAGCTGCCGCTGAGTTCCCGCGGGGTCCTGATTGACGTTCACGCGCATCGACAGCTCCAGGAACCGCGGGCCGTTGTCGATCTCCCACAGCTCGGCCACGACCTCGTCGTCCAGCTTCCCGGCGCCTTTCTTCCATTTCCAGGCCCGGACCGGGCCAAGGAGCTCCAGCCCGTCGAACCCCAGCAGGCACTCGGACGCCAGCGCCCGCTGGTCGCCGGAGAAGAGCCGCTGCACCTGGTACGGCCGGCCGGCGGCGGCGACCTCGTCGATGCGATCGCCCTCGACCCGGCTGTCCAGTGACGCCGAGACCAGGTGGCGGTCGGTCACCCAGTCACCCTCGATCCGCGCGTCATCGCCGAACGCCCGGGTCCGCCGGCGCCACAGCCGGGGGTCCACGCCGCCCTCTGCCCCGCGCAGCTTCATGGTCGAGTCGTCTGGGCTGTCCGGTATCTTCCGGACCCGGAGGATGATGCCCCGGTCGAGCAGCGGCAGCATCTCGGGACCGCCGTAGGCGTCGATCCGGTCGCAGAACCAGATGCTGCGCCGCTCGGCCGATCCGGTGTCGAGGGCGAACCCGGCCAGCCCGGCGTCGACCTGATCGGCGCCCAGCGTCACCTTCAGCTCCACCCACTCGATGCCAGGCGGAACCATGTCCGCGTCATCGCCCGGCACGTGCCTGTTATTCACTGAAGTGGTCATTACCGCATCCCCCGCTCACGCGTGCTCAGGCCTTCCGGCTGGCCGGCCCCTTGATGGCTGGCCTCAAGCGCAAACCACCTGAATGACGGCCCCGTGAAGTCCGCATGGACACCGTGTGGAGAACCTCGGGTCACCGGCGTGTCAGCGCCCCCCGGAAATGACCCCGCCGGGCCAATTCCGGGGGGCACGCTGTAACATTGATACGGTTATAACCGTAACATTGCTACATTGAGACGGTCAAGACTGGTGATATTATGACCGGCCTTAGTGGAGGCCTGGCAGGAACCCGTCGATCTCGGCCAGGAAATGCTTCCAGGCGGGATCGCGCTCAGGCAGCAGGTGGTTGCTGCTGTCCAGCGGAACCAGGCGGAACCGGCGCGACAGCTCGGCCAGCCAGTGCCGCCATACCGGGCTTTCCCAGTCGTGGGCGAGGTGGCTGAGCCAGTCAAGCTCGCAGTCGCTGAAGACGAAGATCAAGGAACCCCCCTGCCCCGCACCTCACCGGTGGCGTCGCCAGTGTCTCACCCGGGACCGCCACCGCTCGGTCTCCAGCTGTTCTCCATTTTTCCTCCAAGCTTGCGGGCTGCCAAGCAGGCACATTGGAGCCCGGGTCCGATCAGGTCCCGCCGCTTGGCGGGCCGGGCACACCGGCTCACCCCGGGCCGCGATCGGTGCCGGCCTGCCGGTCCTGTGGGTCACGACCGCGCTGCTATCGAACCGAATTTTAAATCCGAACGAGCTAACGGGAGCATTCATGAATATTCCGAAGCGGAGCGGCCATGACGTCGTCATCGTGGGCGGTCGGGTCGCCGGATCGGCCACCGCCATGCTGCTGGCCCGCCTCGGGCATGACGTGGTGGTCGTGGACCAGGCGTCCTTCCCGAGCGACACTATCTCGACGCATTCGATTGCCCGCAGCGGTGTGGTCCAGCTCCACCGCTGGGGGCTGCTCGATGCGGTCACCGGCAGCGGTGCTCCGGCCATCAGGCAGGTCACGTTCCATGCCCTGGGCGAGTCGGTGAGCCGCACGATCAAGCCCAAGGCCGGGGTCGACCTCGTCGTCTCGCCCCGGCGGTACGTGCTGGACACGATCCTCGCGGCCGCCGCCGGGCGGGCCGGCGCCGACGTGCGCCACGGCGTCACCGTGACCGGCGTGCGGCGGGACCGCCGCGGCCGGGTGGCGGGGGTGTACGGGCACGACCGCGGCGGCGCTGGCGTCGATATCGGCGCCCGGTACGTCATCGGCGCCGACGGCCTGCGGTCGAGGGTGGCCCGTTCGGCCGGTGCCGCGATCAGCGAGGCCCGCCCGGCCGGCGGCGCGTGTCAGTACGCCTACTACCCGGGCATCCCGTGGACCGGCATCGAGCTCTTCGTGGCCGAACGGTCCTTCGCCGGAGTGTTCCCGACCCACCACGGGCAGGCATGCATCTGGGTCTGCACTCCCTCCGCCGACGCCAGGGCGGCCCGCCGCCAGGCCGGCTCGCGCGCGGCGGCCTTCGGCGAACTGCTGGAGCGTTCCGCCCCGCAGCTGGCCGAGCGGCTGCGTCACGCTCGCCGTATCTCGCCGGTGCAGGGCACGCTCCGCCAGCCCAACCAGGTGCGCCAGGCGTTCGGCCCGGGCTGGGCGCTGGTAGGGGACGCCGGTTACTACCGTGACGCGGTCACCGCGCACGGCATCAGCGACGCGTTCCGCGACGCCGAGCTCCTGGCCGTCGCGGTTGACCGGGCGCTCGGCGCCGGCGCCGGGGAAACCGCGGCCCTCGCGCTTTATCAGCGGCAGCGCGACCAGGCGCTGAGGGAGATCTTCGAGATCACCTGCCGCCTGTCCGCCTATCCGGCGGTGCCGGCGTTCATCGAGCTGCAGAAGCGGCTGAGCGCGGCCATCGACGCCGAAGCGGCGGCGCTGGCTTCCTGGCCGGTCCCCGGCGAGCGCCTGCTGGCGACCGCCTGAACCCCTGCACCCCCGCACCACCGTCAGCCATCGACCCACGCCAGGGAATCAACCCACACCAAGGAAAGGTACCGAAATGACCACCACCGAAATGACCGCCGCCGAAATGACCGCCGCCGAAATGACCGCCGCCGAAATGACCACTGCCGAGGCGAGCGACTCGATGCGCAACGGCGTGGACACCGCGACCCTGTTCGCCACTCTCGACGCGGTGAAGCAGGCGCCGCAGGCGGCCAGGTTCCAGTTCCGCGCCCATAACCAGTGGGTCAGCGGCACGCACAACCGCACCACGATCGCCGACTACTTCGGTGTCGGCGAGGAGCGCGCGCACGAGCGCACGTTCGTCTTCGACGCCGACCACCCCGCGGTCCTGGTCGGCCAGGACCACGGGCCGACCCCGGCCGAGTTCGTGCTGCACGCGCTGGTCGCCTGCATCACCTCCGGCCTGGCCAACATCGCCGCCGCCCGGCGGGTCAAGCTCACCGAGGTCCGCTCCACGGTCACCGGCGACATCGACCTCAACGGCATTCTCGGCCTCAATCCCGGCGTGCGGAACGGCTACGAGAAGATCACCGTGCGCTTCACGATCAAGGGCGACGCCCCGGCCGAGAAGCTGCGCGAGATCGTGGCGCAGTCCCGCGCCCGCTCGGCGGTCTACGACGTCATCACCAGCGGGGTGCCGGTCGCCATCGAGGTGGACACCCCCTGACGCTCAGGACGCGTCACGACTCCCCGCAGGCCAGGATCCCGGTGCTCGCCGGTCCTGGCCTGCGGCACGTCGATTTGAGCATCATGCGGTCCGCGAGGCACCATGACCCATGTGGGGGTTCGATTCGGTGACTGCGAGCTGAACGTCGAGCGCATCGAGCTGCGCCGCGCCGGCCGGCTCGTCGACATGGAACCCCAGGTCTTCGAGGTACTGGCCTACCTGCTGCGTCATCGCGAGCGGATGGTACCCAAGACCGAACTTCTCGACCAGATCTGGGGCAACAGGTTCGTTTCCGAGTCGGCGCTGTCCAGCCGGATCAAGTCCGCTCGCCGCGCCGTGGGCGACACCGGCCGAGATCAGCGGATCATCAAGACCATCTACGGCCGCGGCTACCGGTTCGTCGCCGATGCCGACGACCGGCCCTCCTGTGCCGGCCCGGCCGCCGCGGGTACCGCGACACCAGCGGACCAGGTGCTGCGGGCCGTCAGCGATGTCCCCGCGGGCCCCGGGGCGGCGATCCAGATCACCGGCGGTCCCGGATCGGGAAAGACGGAGCTGCTCCGGCAGGCGGCGCGGACCGCCCGGCGCCACGCGCTGGCCGTCGGGCTTTCCGCACCGGCGCCGGCCAGCCGCAGCCCCTATGCGTGCATCGCCGGGGTTCTCCAGGAGATGGCCCAGGGCGAACCCGGGCTGCTTGACGCGGTCCCGGCCGGGTGCCGGGCCGAACTCGAGCGAGCCTTCGGCGGGCAGGCGCCCACGACCCGTCAGCGCTGGTTCGTGGCGGTGCGCGAGTTCCTCGTCGCCGCGGCGGAGCAGTCGGGTGCGGCGCTGCTGCTCGATGATCTCCATCTCGCTCAGCGCGAAGCCCTGATCCTCCTGGACGATGCGGCGCGGCTGACCCGCACGCACCGGCTGGCCGTCATCGTCGCTCAGCTGCCCGGTGCCGGGACCCGGCCTGGCTTCGATGTCATCGACCTGGCCGATGGTCATCGGCCGCGGGCCGATCGGCACGCGGCAGCCGATCCGCTCGCCGAGGCGGCGCGACTAGCCGATCTCGGCGCCGCTCCGGCGCAGGTCGCCGGCCTTCTCCTCGCTGCGGGCGAACCGGCCATGGCCGCTCCGTACGCGCTGGAGGCGGCGCGGATGGCGGCGGTATCCGGGCTGCACGCCGACGTGCTGCGCTGGACCGAAGCGGTTCGTGACCACATCGATGACCAGGACGAGCCCGCGCTGCTGTCGTTGCGGGCGGACGCGCTGGCGGCGGTCGGTGACCACGCCGCGGTACCGGCCTACCGCAAGGCGCTGGCGGTAGCAGGCCTCGATCAGGCGCCAGGCCTGCGGACGCGGCTGGCCCGGGCCGCGCTGCTCAGCGGGGACCTCGCCTCGGCTGAAGAGGCCCTGGCCGGGCTGGAGCCGAGCGGGGGGCCCGACGACGGCGCCCTCCTCCTGGCCCAGGGCATGCTGGCCTACTTCTGCGGTGATCTCGACGGCGCCGACGCGGCGGTCGAGGCGGCTCGTGCCATGGCCCTGGCTCCCGGAGCGCCAGACCGCCTGCTCGATGTCATCACCCTCCAGGGCATGATCGCCCACAACCGCGGCCAGTGGTTCGACCGGCTCCGCCGTGAGCTCCGCGCCGCGACCGAGAACCCGCAGCTTGCCTCGGCGGTGTTCGACTCGCACCTGTGCGTCGCCGAGTACCTGCTCTACGGGCCCACGCCCTACGACGAGGTGGTGGCCCTGACCCGCCAGCTGCGTGAGCAGGCCGAGCGGACGGGCGCACGGCGCGGGGTGGCGTTCGCGGTGACGGTGGCCGGCGAGGCGGCCCTGCTCGCCGGCGACCTCGACGCGGCCCGCGCCGATCTCGCCGAGGCGCTCGCCCTGCACGCGGAGATGGGAGCCGATACCGGCACGGCGCATGCGCTGCAGCGGCTGGCCGAGGTCGAGCTCGCCGCCGGCGACCGCGCGGCGGCCGAGCGGCTGCTGCGGCGTGCGCTTCCGCTGGCCCGGTGGTCGCCGCTGGCCCGCCATCTCCTGCAGCGCATCTACGGGACGCTCATCTCCGCGGCCCCGGACGCCGATGCCGCGCTGGCGGTCGTCGATGAGGCCGCGCAGAGGCTGGACGAGCCGTTCGCCTGCATGTACTGCCAGGTCATGATCGCGGTGCCGGCGTCGATCGCGTGTTCCGAGGGAGCCCGCCTGGACCAGGCCCGCTCCTGGCTCATCCAGGCTCAGGACTCGGCGGCGTACTGGCAGGGCACGGCGTGGCAGGGAGCGGTCGCCGAAGCCCGGGCCCACCTCGCGCGGGCCGAGGGGGACCGTGCCGCCGCCAGCCGCCTCCTGGCCGAGGCGGCGACGCTGTTCGACCTGGCCGGGCAGCCGCTCGACGCCCAGCGCTGCCTCGACGCCGCGGGCTTCTGACCGGCTTCACCGCCGCCCGCGTGTGCCGGGCAGGGACCGGCGGCGCAGCACCCACACGGTGGCCAGCGCGAAGACCCAGGCGAATCCGGCGAGCACCAGCCACCGGTAAGCGACGGTTCCGGCGAAGGTGTCACCGTAGGCGCGCATGGCCGGAAGCGCGCCGCTGAACTGGTCGAGCCGCAGCGCATGCCCCAGTGCCTCGAACGAGTAGCGGTTGGCCAGGCCCAGGCTGAGCCAGCGCCCGGGAGCCGCCATGTCGGCGACGGGAACGACCGCGCCGGCGAAGAGCACCTGGGGGAAGCAGAGCAGCGGCAGGGCGAGCGCGGCCTGCGCGGCATTGGACACAGCCGCCGAGGCCAGCAGGCCGAGAGCCAGTGCCGACACCGCCTCGGCCAGGAGGGTGACCAGCAGTGAGGTGTACACGTCCCAGCCGGCGGCGGGAAGCCGGTCGAGCGCGCGCAGGACGCCGAGCAGAACGGCGGTCACCGCGGCCAGCGTCGGCACCAGTACGGCGATCTTGGCCGTGACGTAGGCGCTGGCGCTCAGCCCGGAACGGTATTCGCGCCTGAAGATCGCCATCTCCCCGACGATCTGGAGCAGTCCGTAGGTGAGGCCGAAGAAAAAGCCGGCGAAGGCCACCCAGAAGACGATCTGGGCCGGACCGAGGCCGGCCGCGCCGCGGCCCTCGAATGCGCCGGGCTGGAACAGCACCGCCATCATCGCCGTGACCAGCACCGGCGAGCCGAGCAGTATGGCCAGGGTCAGCCGGTTACGGATCAGCACCTCGGCATTGCGCCGGGTGAGCAGCCACCACTGGCGCAGCACGCCCGGCGCGTGCCGGTCTCCGGGACGTGCCGCCGGTGCCGGGGCCTTGGCCAGCCGGGCCGGGGCCTTGGCCGGCTGGCGCCAGGCGGCGAACCGTTCCGCCCACGCGTGCGGCGTGTCCTCGGCGGCGAGCCGGTGGTAGACCTCGACCAGGTCGTCGACGCCGAAATACCGCCGTGCCTGCGCGGGCGTGCCGGCGAAGGCCAGGTGGCCATTCCGGGTCAGGAACACCACCTGGTCACACCGGTCGATGGTGGCCGGCTCGTGGGTGGTGAGGACCACCGTGACCCCCCGGCGGGTGAGCTGGCGCAGCAGGCTCACGACCTCCGCCGACGTCGACGGGTCCAGACCGGACGTGGGTTCGTCCAGGAAGAAGGTGCGTGGCCGGGTGAGCAGTTCGACCGCGATGCTGGCGCGCTTGCGCTGGCCGCCCGACAGCATCCGGACCGCGACATCACGCCGGCCGTCCAGGTCCAGCTCGCGCAGTATCTCGTCAACCACCTGGCCGGCCTGCTCGGACGATGTGCCCCCGGGCAGGCGCAGTCGTGCCGCGTAAAGGAGCGTGCGCCGCAGCGGCATCTCGGCGTGGATGATGTCGTCCTGCGGGACGTAGCCGATGCCCGGGTGGGGCGTGCCGTCGGCCTCGATCCGGACGCCGTCGTGCATGACCTGCCCGGTCGAGGGCGTCCCCAGGCCCGCGAGGACCTCGAGCAAGGTGGTCTTTCCCGCTCCGCTGCCGCCCGCCAGGGCAACCAGCTCACCTGGCTCGATGGTGAGGGACACCTCGTGCAGGATCTGATGCCCCCCGGCGTGCTGGCCGATGCCGGCCGCGTCGATGCGGGCCCCGGCGGTTCTCCTGATCCCCGCCGGCGCGGGCGGGCGCGACGCGGTCGCGGCGTCTGCGGGATGAAGCGTGAGCTCTGCCATGAAATCCTCCCTGAGTTCCGGCCGGCTCCGTCCGGCCATCACGGCCATGGTCGGGATATCGGAGCGGAAACTCTTGGAGCGAATCTGGAGCGATCGTGGAGACCGTTTCCACACGCTCTCCACACGGTCTTGAACAGCCCTTCACATGCGGCTGGTCTGCTGGTAACGGCAGGCCGCCGGCCGGGCGGCCGGCCTGGGTGAGGAGTGCCCGCGATCATGGGCCGGACAAGGCGCGAGCGATGAGCCGGGTTTCACGCCGGCGCTGGGGGATGGTGGCGGCCCTGCCGCTGGCCACCGTCCTGTTGCTCACCGCTGAGGCCGTGCCGTCTGCTGCCGGCGGGGCGCTGCCTGCCTCGGCGGCCGCGCCTGCGGCCGTGGCACCGGCCGCGCTGACCGGCCCGGCCGCGGGTTCGTGGGGCGGCGGCCGGCTGGACTTGTTCTATCGCGACAGCCGCGACGGCGGGCTCGCCCGCCAGTGGTACGTGCCGGGGCCGCTGGCCACGTGGACCGCGGCGGAATCGCTGGGTGGCACGCTCACCTCCTCACCTGCCGTCGCCTCGTGGCAGCCCGGGCGCTACGACGTGCTCGCCCGCGGCACCGACAACGCCATCTGGCACACCGTCTACAGCGGCAAGCCGTCGGGGTGGCAGTCCATCGGCGGGAAGGCGAGTTCGCCGCCGGCGGCGGTGTCCTGGGGCGCCGGCCGACTCGACGTGTTCGTCCGGGGCACCGACAACCAGCTGTGGACCAGGCACTACACGGCCGGTGCCGGATGGTCCGGCTGGAGCAGCCTCGGCGGCATCCTGACATCGGGGCCTGCGGCGGCGTCATGGGGGACCGGCCGCCTGGACGTGTTCGCCCGCGGTGCCGGCAACGCCGTGTGGCACAAGTGGTACAACGGCCGGTGGTCAGCATGGGAGTCGCTCGGCGGGGTGCTTTCCAGTGAACCGGCGGCGGCATCCCCGGGGTCCGGAAAGCTCGACGTGTTCGGCCGCGGGACGGACGGCGCGCTGTGGACCCGGAATTACAACGTCAGCGGCGCCGGCTGGTCGCGGTGGACCGGCCTGGGCGGCAGGCTCACCTCTGGTCCTAGCGCGACGGCGCCCGCCGCGGGCACGGTAGCGGTGTTCGCCCGCGGCGCTGACGCCCGCTATTACTACCGGCAGCGTCCGGCCACGCTGGCGTGGGTGCCGGGCTGGCAGGTGGCCGATGCCGCTCTGGCCTTCCGCGGTCTCGGCGCGTGGGTGGACACGTTCGACTACTCGGCGCTGAGCCCGGCGGCCGTCGTCACCGACCTGAAGGCCCGCGGGGTGCGCACCCTGTACCTGGGGACCGCGCGGTTCGACAGCCCGGCCGACATCTTGTTCCCGGCCGGCGTCGCCGCGTGGCTCGCCGCGGCGCACGCGGCCGGCATCAGGGTGGTCGGCTGGTACGTTCCGGACTACGCCGACCTGGCCCGCGACGTCCGCCGCACGCTCGCGGTCGCCTCCTACGTCAGCCCGGCCGGGCACCGGTTCGACGCGGTCGGCGTCGACATCGAATACCCCCTCGATGTGCCCAGCCCGAGCGCGTGGAACCAGGCGGTCGCCACCCACCTCGCCCGGGTCCGCGCCGGTACCGCGCGCCCGGTGGTGGCGATCGTGCTGCCGCCGGTGCTCATGCGGGGCTGGCCCGACCCCAGCCGGTGGGCTGCGTTCCCCTGGCCGGCCGTGGGCGCGTATGCGAACGCCGTCGCCCCGATGAGCTACTGGACGTCCTACACCCCGGCCAGCCGGTGCGCCGCCGGCAGCCAGCAGTACTGCGCCTATCAGTACACCCGCGACAACGTGCTGCTCTCGCGTCAGCTTACCGGGCTGCCCGTGCACGTCATCGGCGGCTCAGGCGACCAGGCGACCCTGGCCCAGGTCTCGGACTATCTCCGCGCGGCGCGAGAGAGCGCCCCGGCTGGCGGCAGCTTCTATGACTACCGGACCACCAAGCCAGAGTTCTGGCCGTACCTGGAGCAGCTGACGCCGTAACATCTCGCCCGTCACTCCGGTTCACCACGAAGATCAGCACTTCCTGGCTGTTTACAGGGGACTCGGACGCGTGATAAGTCGATGAAGGATTCGACCTGCGCCGGCGGGGAGGTGTGGCGGATGGCTGGGAAAGGCGGCACGCTCGCCGGACTGGATCTCACCCTGAAGCTCACTCCGAAGGAGGAGGCGGTCCGCCTTGCCGCGGCTCAGGACCGGCTGCTGCACCTGCGGCTGGTACTGGGCGGCCAGGTCGGGGACAATCCGCAGCTCGGGCCGCCGGTCTGCGTGGTCTTCGAGGGGTGGGACGCCTCCGGCAAGGGGGGTGCGATCAAGCGGCTCGTCGAGCCGCTGGACCCGCGGCACGTGCGGGTCGCCCAGTTCAGCGCACCCACGTATGACGAGAAACGCCACCATTTCCTGTGGCGGTTCTGGCCGGTGCTGCCCGGCTGGGGAGGCATGGCCGTGCTGGACCGGTCCTGGTACGGCCGGGTCCTGGTCGAGCGAGTCGAAGGATTCGCCACCGAGGAGCAGTGGCGGCGCGCCTACCGGGAGATCGTCGACTTCGAGCGGACGCTGGCCGACGAGGGCATGATCATGGTCAAGTTCTGGCTGCACCTGTCGTCCGGGGAACAGCTCAAACGGTTCAAGGCACGGGAGCGCGAGCCGCTGAAAGTCTGGAAGCTGACTGCCGAAGACTGGCGGAATCGCGAGAAGCGGCGGCAGTACGAGGCGGCCGTGGAGGAGATGCTGGACCGGACCGATCACGCAGCCGCCCCCTGGATCCTGGTCGAGGCCGAGGACAAGCGGTGGGCCAGGGTAAAGGTGGCCGAGTCGGTGGTCAGGGCCATCGAGGCTGGCATGGCCGCACGGAACCTCCCCGTTCCGCCGGCACCCCGGGCTGGGCAGGGCAAATGACGACGTCACGGGAGGGATGCGGCGACCGGCCGCCGTTTGCCTCGCGGCGGCCGGCCGCCGGGCGTTCCTGCCTCAGCTAGCTAGGGCAGGTGCCATTGCTGGTTGCTGCCGCCGTTACAGGTCCACAGGACGAGCTGCGTTCCGTTCGTCGTATTGAAGGCGGGGTCGTCGAGGCATTTGCCGGAGGCCGGGTTGACCAGTTCCCCGCTGGTCGCCTGCCATTGCTGGTTGGCGCCGCCGTTGCAGGTCCACCACTCGATGAGGGTGCCGTTGGCGGTTTTGGCGCCGGTGATGTCCATGCAGCCGCCGTCGATCGTGAGGGTGCCGTTGCTGTTGACGGTCCAGTTCTGCGCGGCCGTGTTGCCGTCGCAGTCCCACATCTGCACCTTGTTGCCGGGCGTCCCGCTGCCGTTGTTGTTGTCCACGCACTTGGCGCTGTCGTCGCCGGCCACGATCGGCCCGGTCGCCCCGCTGCTGCTGGACATCGAGTAGCCGACCGAGACGATGTTGGCCTGGACGGAATTGTCGGCCGCGTCGGTCGGGTAACCCTGGGTCATGACGCCCTCGAAGAAGTCTCCGACGGAGCTGTTGCTGTTGTCGCCGCCGACCCCGAGGATGATGGCGCCTTCCTGGTGCATGGGCATGTAGCCGCCCTGGGTCGGCAGCGAGCCGCTGTACCAGGTGCTCAGCCCGCCCGAGTTGGCGTTGCCGCCCTTGATCGCGTAGGTCGTCGTCCCGTTGTTCTTGACCAGAGCGGTGACGAACGTGCTCTTGTTGCCCTGGTTGTTGGGATTGTTGCCGTTGCCGCCGGAGAACAGGCCGTTCTCCAGGTCCGCCTGGACCCACGGCCCGGACCCCGTGCACGGGCCGAACCAGCACAAGGTGCCGAAGTAGACCGCGTCCATGTGGCCGTTGCCGTTGTCGTCGTTGTTGGTCTCGGCGTTGCCGTAGTCGAAGCAGCAGCCGCTGTTGACGTGATTGGCGCTGGTCACCATGTACGCGCCCTGCGGCTGGGATCCGGTCGCCACCCCGCTGGTGTGGTCGTTGCGGTAACCATTGCCGGCGTTGATGTCGACCCCGTACACCTTGTTCCCCCCGGCCATCACCGGCAGCGCCGTGGCGTTCGCGGGGGAGTCCGCCCCGCCGTTGCCGCCGGCCGGGCCGGGCGTGAGGTTGTTGCCGTGCCCGGACTGGTCGTAGATCTCGGTGATCGTGCACGTGGTCCCGGCGCAGAACGAGTCCTGCGCCGCCGCGTTGGCGTACCCGCCCGCGCTGAGCGTGCTGATGTTGGTCGTCGTGCCGTCTGAGGCGCGCTTGACCTGGTAGAGCGGCCCGTTGTAGGCCGCGTACAGCGCCCGCGTGGTGCTGTGCGCGGCCACGCAGGGCGTCCCGGCCGCGCCGTAGATGTCGCACGGCAGCGACGTCGCCGCCGCGGCTGGCCGGGCGCCAGCACCCGCCAGCGCGCCGATGACGAGCGCGAGCGCCGCACCTGCCAGCAGCAGCGCCTTCCTCGCATGCCGAAGTCGTGACCGGACAGTCATCTTTGAACCTGCCTTTCTCACCCGGGATCGGTTGCTGGTGGGACTGGCCGGCCGATGCGGCAGGCTACCGGCCGCAAGCATGCCCGGATCGTCCGGAACACGGGCTAATCACCTCTTGACTCGTAGCGGAGCCAGGTCGGCCAGGAATGTTAGCGCTCACAATTCCTCATGTGACGGCACCGGCGGGCGTGACGGTGGAGTGACGTCATTGTGAGCGTTAACAATCAATGCGTCAATGCGTCCTGGGCTGATTGTGCGCCAGGCCCCCGGGAAATGACCCTGCCGGACCAATCTCCGACGGCACACTGTAACATTGATACGGTTATAACCGTCTCATTATCACATTGATACGGTTAGGTAACGAGCATCACGGCCGAGTTCGTGACCCAGGTGACGCGTGGGGCCCGTGGTGATTATCGCCCGCGCCCGCGCCCGCGCCGACGGCTCCATGCGCGGGCGAGGACCCGCACCAGGCTCAGCGAAGCCAGGGCGATGATCGTCGTGTCCACCGCGGGCACCCAGCGGACCTGGTCGCCCTTCACCACGTAGGCGCCTGACGGCAGCACCAGCCCGCCGAAGCCCCCGCCGGCGTCCGTGCGCCCTGGGTCCTGCGGTTCGGCGTCGTGCCCCGCGGGATCCGCCCCCGGCGGGCTGCCGGGACGGGCGGCCGGGTCACCGCGCCGGGAATGTGCTGTGCCTGCGCCACCTCCTCCGGCCACCATCGCGACCGGGATGATGAGCGTGCCGTCCTTCTCGTACGCGGTGCCGAACGCGCGGCGCACGGACAGATTGTCCGACGCTTTCGCCAAGATGTTCGCCACGTCCATATCAAGCGCCTCCTGCTCCATCTATGTCATGTCGCGGCGGCGGGACCAGCGTCCTGCCGGTCGAGAGCCTGCCACCGGGCATGGGATGCGTGCGGGTCCCCGGCGTGCCGGGCATCCAGCGAGCATCCTTCCCCAGGCCGGCTGCCGGTACCAGTGCCGGAAGGGCCGGCTCGAGGCCGGGCCGGGGCGCGAAGCCAGCTCGTTCGGCCAAAGAAAGCCGGAAATGATCCCGAACGGGTTCGGTCCCCGCCGTCCTTCAGCTGCGAGCGTCGTCCGCGGGGCTCGGGCCTCCGGCCCGGCCGGGAGTTAGGGTGGGGGAGTGAGTACCAGCGCCTTGCCTGGCCCGCTGCGCCACTTCGTGGATCAGCTGGATGAGCTGCGCTCCGGCGACGTCCCGGACATGGATGAGGTAGGGCGGCTCCTGGTGGAGCTGGCGGCGGACGAGGAGTACTTCGCTCCGCTGATCGCGGCGATGCGGTGACGCTGGTCCCGCCCCGGGACGTTCATAACCATGGTCATGTCACCGGCAGCGGCCCGAGCCCCTACTCGCTCATTCTCCTGGGTGATGACATGCTCTTGTTCGAACGCGAGGAATACGATCCGGAACAGGGGACCTGGCAAGAGCTTGCGCCCGGCGATCCAGGCCGGTCGAACCGCTGACCTGGACCCGGGCAGAGCCCGCCCGCCGGGTCACGCCGATCCAGGTCACAAAGTGTCGATCCAGTGGTCGATGCGGCGCGCCGCCCGGGATAGGACGCCGGGGTCGTGCATGGTGCTGGCGAGGAGCGCGCTGCCTTCGTAGGCGGCCAGCAGATCGAAGGCGAGATCGCGTGCGTCGGGCCGGCCCAGGGATCGGAACTGATCTTCAGCCCATTCGATCGGGAGGCGCATCAGCTCGGCGACTGGCAAGCTGGCCTCCCTGACGCGCTTGTCGAGCTCTGAGCACAGACCCCCGAGGGGGCAGCCGTACTGGGCCACCATCTCGGACTGGGCGGTGAACTCCCGCACGAAGGCTTTCAGCCGGCTCTTGGGGGACCGGTGCCGGGTGCCGATGAACGCGAGGGTCGTCTTGATCTGCTGTGCGTGGGCTTCGATGACTGCCGCGATCACGTCGTCTTTGGTCTTGAAGTAGTAATAGACGTTGCCGGCGGGCACGTCGGCGGCCTTGGCGATCTCCGCGAGCGTCGTCCGCTCGATGCCCTGCTGGTGCACGAGCTGCATCGCGGCGGCTATCAGCCGCTCTCGTTTCCCCGGGCGCCGCCCGGCGTCGGTCGCCTGGCCCGATATTGAGTCAGTCATCTCACTTGTCATGGTACAGCTGCTGCTGGTGCCGGGCTTCAGCCTCACGTAACCGGATCGATCCGGATGGGTCTTCGGTCACCGGACCGGCGGCGCCGGCTCGGGCGTCACTTCCGTGCTGACCATGACCAGCGGGGCGGCCTTCCTGGTGTTGCCGATGCGCAAGGCGAGCACGGCCGCGGCTGCCATCAAGATGCTGCCGGTGAGCAGGGCCTGATGGTATCCGGCGTCCGACGCCACCACAGGTGATACCTGAGCTGCGATCAGCTGGCTGGTGCGAGTGATCGCGACGGCGGAGAGGATGGCCAGGCCCAGCGCGCTGCCGACCTGCTGGGAGGAATTCAGCAACCCTGCCGCCAGGCCCGCCTTGTCCGATGGCACGCCGGCGTTGGCGGCGGCGGCGACCGAGACGAATACCGACCCCGCCCCCAGTGACATCACCAGGAACCCGGGAAGCAGATCGTTCACGTACGAACCGTGCAGGGGCACTCTGGACACGTAGTAGATCCCGGCTCCGGCGATCAGGCAGCCGGCTACCACCACCGGGCGGGTGCCGATCCGCGTGACCAGTTGCGAGGCCATGCCTCCGGCCACGGCGAAACCCGCGGTGATCGGGAGATAGGCGGCTCCCGCCTTGAGGGGTGAGTAGCGGAGGATCTCCTGCATGTACAGCGTCGCGTAGAAGAACATGGAGAAGAACCCGGTAAAGGCGATCAGCTGGGTCAAATCGGCCGCGACCAGTCCCTTCACGCGCAGGATGGCAAAGGGCACCAGCGGGTTACGGCTCCAGAGCTCGTTGAGCGCGAACGCGATGAGCGCGATGGCGGCCCCGGCCAGGGCGAAGATGGTCTGGATCGATCCCCAGCCGGCCACCGGTGCCCGCACCAGGCCGTACACCAGCAACAGCATGCCCCCCGTCACCAGCACCGCCCCCTGCGAGTCGAAGGCCGTTCCCCCGGTCCGGCAACCGCGGTCCTTCGCGAGCAGGACAAGCGCTCCGGCGGCCACCACCACGCAGATCGGCGGGTTCACGAAGAAGACCCATCGCCATCCTGGTCCCTGCGAGATGACGCCGCCGAGGAAGACGCCGGCCGCGGCGGCCATCCCGCTGACGGCTCCCCAGACCCCGAGCGCCGTGTTGCGGTCCTTGCCTTCGCGGAAGCTGGTCGTGAGTTCCGAAAGTGCCGCCGGGGCCATGAGCGCGGCGCCGGTACCTTGAACGAGCCGGGCGGCGACCAGGAGCCCCGCGCTGTTGGCCAGCCCGGCGGTCAGCGACGACACGGCGAAGACGGCCAAGCCGGTGAGCAGCATGCGGCGGCGCCCGAGCAGGTCGCCCAGGCGCCCTCCGAGCAAGAGGAAGCCTCCGTAGGTGAGGATGTAGCCACTTGCCACCCACTGCAGGTTCTGCTGCGAGAAGCCCAGGCTGTGCTGGATGGATGGCAGGGCGACATTGACGATCGCCGAGTCGGCGATGTCGAGGAACTGCACGGCGCACAGCAGCGCCAGGGTGATCGCGCCGAACCTCGACCGGAGAACCAGTCGTGCGCCGGCGTCGGGCCAGACCTGCCCTTGAACGGATTCCATGCCGCGAGCGCTCCCGAGGTTAGTTAGTTAGTTAGTTACCTGACTTAGACTGCCTTCGGCTGGGTCTTCCTGTCAAGTGAGTTCACTAACTCAAACAGTCGCGGAGGGCGCTGCGCCTGCGGTCCGGCCGGCATCGGGCGGGCCTAGGCTGGGGGCGTGAGCGAGGAACGGCCCGCCGCGGCCTGGGCCCGGGTGGCGAGGGCCCGGTCCGGCGGCGCGTGGGGATCCGCGCTGACCTCACGGGAGTTCACCGCCCTCCGTGGCGCGGGCTTCGAGCCCGTCGGGCAGGTGCTCGGCGCGGCCGTCTACGCCGCGGGGTACGCCAGCGGGTACAGCTGTCCGGGGGCGTGGGGATCATCCGCCGACCGGATGCCTGCGCGGCCGGCCACCCAGGTGTCGGGGCGGGGCGAGCCGGGTTCCTTCGGGCCGCTGGTGGAGGCCGTGTATCAGGCTCGGCAGACCGCCATCGACCGGATGACCGCCGAGTGCGCCGCGATGGGCGGGCACGGGGTGGTGGGCGTGCGGCTGTCCCGGGGGTCGCTTCCCCTCGGGCTGGATTTCACGGCGATCGGCACCGCGGTCCGCGCGCCGGGTGCCGCCCCCGGGCCACGGGCGCCTTTCACCTGCGATGTCTCCGGGCAGGATTTCGCCAGGCTGATCATGACGGGCTGGGTACCCGCCGGGCTCGCGGCCGGCATCTCGATCGGGTCGCGCCATGATGACCGGGCGACCGCCCGCCAGGCTCGCTGGGGGTCCGGCAACGTCGAGGTGGCGGGCTGGACCGAACTGGTCAACCAGTCGCGGCACGACGCCAGGCGCCGGCTGGAAGACGACGTCAGGCGGCTAGGCGCCGAGGGCGTGGTGATCACCGGCATGCAGATGCGGGTGCGCCAGCGGGACTGCCCGGCCACCGCGGGCCGCCGCGACCACATCGTGGAGGTCACGCTCACCGGCACGGCCATCGCCAGGTTCTCCCGGGCCGGCCAGCGTCATGCCCGGCCGGCCCTGGCGATCATGTCGCTCGGCCCGCAGCGCCGCCAGGCCGCCGGCGCCCGGTTACAGGCCTTGCTGCCCTTCGCTGCCGGCGGCGGGTCAGGCCCAGAACGCGGCTACGGCGGCGGGGTCGCCGACGAACTGGTCGATGCTGCGCACGCGGCCGCCGTCGAGGGTGAACAGCACGATCTGCGGGCCGTCCATCGAGCGGCCGTCGGGGCGGGTCGCGCTGAGCCGCACGAGCACGCAGACGCGGCCCTCGCCGTCGGCCATGTACGACTGCGGCACCGCGCCCAGCGTGCCGGCGGTGAGCTGGGCGGATTCGCCCAGGTAGGCCAGGATCGCGCCGATGCCGTGGTGGACGCCGCCCAGCCGGTCATCGTTGCGGTGGTGCCAGGTCGCGTCTGCGTGCAGCAAGCCGTCGAGCGCGGCGGGGTCGGCGTCGGCGAATGCCTGGAAGACGGCGCGGACGATGTCGGTGTCGGTGGCTGTACCCGTGCTGGCGGTCATGTCGGCTCCTTGCCTGTCGCTGTGCTGATTGCCTGCCAGAACCGTAGGCAGGCGGTGCCGTCCCGGGCTATCGACTGTTCAATCGATTCTGGCGTCGGCGGCCGGGCCGGTCCTGGCCACCAGGCCGTGCCGCATCGCGAACATCGCCAGGCCGGCCCTGGTCGAGACGCCGCACTTGGCGTAGATGTGCACCGTGTGCGTGTGCACGGTTGACTGCGAGATCACCAGCTCGGAGGCGATCTGCCGTTTGGTGCCGCCCGCGGCGAGCAGGCGCAGGATTTCGAGCTCGCGCTCGGTCAGGCCCGCTGGCAGGGAGGGCAGGACAGGCCGCGGCGCGCCCGCGGCGTCGGCTACCGCGCGGACCGCGCCACGGTCAAGCGGAAGACCGGACAGCACCCGCGACGCCGCGGCCGGGTCCAGCGCGGCCCGGTGCGGCCGTTCCTCGCCGAGCGCATGGAAGACGTCGGCCGCGGCGAGCAGGCATGCCGCCCCGTCCAGCCCGGACCCGCCCATGCCAGCCGGGTACCCGGACCCGTCCATCCGCTCGTGGTGGCGGCACGCGATCAGGCCGAGCGGTGCCAGGGCCGGTGACCGCGCCAGGATCCGGCCGGTGTGGTACGGATGCAGGCGCACCAGTTCCCATTCCTCGGCCCGCAGCGGCCCGGGCCGCTCCCATATGCCGGCCGGCACGGCCACCCGGCCAAGGTCGTGCAGCAGCCCTGCCCGGTAGACGGTCCGCGCATCGGAAGGTGAGAACAGATCTGCGGCCGTCCGCGCCAGCCTGGCGACCCCTCGCGAGTGGCCGGTGAACCACGGGCTCTTCAAGTCGGCGGCGTCCCCGAACCCGGCGAGCGCCTCCTCGAAGACGGCCTCACCGGGGAAGGGGCGCCGCGGGGCCGGCTCGGCGTCGACCACGGCCGCCCACACGTCGTCCGGGCTGGAGATCGCCAGCAGCTCGCCCGGCGCGTCCGCGAAGACCGCCACGATCGCCGGATCCAGCGCGCGCCCCGACCAGCGGGCCACCGTCTGCGCAGCGACATCGCGGCCACCGACGGCGTCGAACATCACCGCCGCATAGCCGACGGCGGCGAACCGGGACGCCTCGGCGATTTCCGCCCCGGCCCGGCCGGCCGGGGCACCCTGGCCATCGAAACGCTCGAAGCTGTCCAGGACCGCACGCCGGACCGGCTCCGGCAGCCCCAGGCGAGCCGTGAGGTCCGCGCCGACCTCGCAGTCGGCCCGCGCTCCCTCGGCCTTCAGCTTCGCCACGCCCGCCGGGCCGCCCAGCGCCCGCAGGCGCACCGCGTCTACGCCCAGCCCCGCCAGGAACTCCATGGCCTCGCCAGGCTCGGCCGGATCGATCAGGTCGCCCCGGGCGCGGACCACGATGTCATCGCCGCCGAACACGGCGGCGATCTCGTGCGATGTCGCGGCGCAGCCGGCGAACCGCATCAACGTCCCGTAGTACACCTCGCCCTGACGGCGCCCATCGAGCCCTGACCGCCGGGCCAGTTCCGTCGCCAGCAGGCAGGCGCGCATCGCCTCGCCCGCGGGATGCCCGCGGGCGAGGTCGCTCACCACAGACAGCGACGCGACCACGCCAGCGATACCGGCCGCATCCCCCGCCACGTCCCCCACGACGGCAAGCCTAGAGCGTCGGCCAGGCCGCCCGGATCGACTGGGTGAAGATCGTGTCCGCGAGCCAGGACCCGGAGGGCGGTTAGCTCGGCTGAGGCGCGGGGATCACGCCGAGCTGGGTCAGCATCGAGTACATGTTCAGGCCGCCCCAGCGCTCTTTGGCCTGGCCGTTCTCGATCCGGCCGATGTCGGCCGCCTCGACGCTCATGTGCTTGCCGGTAGCGGGCATGCCCATGAGGTCACCGGTGTGGGTGCCGGTCACGGTGGTCCGGCTGGCGAACCGGTCACCGTCTATCAGCAGGTCCTCGATGGTCACCCGGAGATCGGGGAACGCGGCCCGGAACGTGGCGACCTGCTGCCGGAACGGCTCGACTCCCCGGAAGCCTTCGCCGCGCGCAATAAGCACGGGCCGGGCACCGGACCTACGAGGCGGTGGTCCCCCTCCTCGGCCTGCCGCCCGCCGGGCAGCTTCATGGCGACCCGGATCGGTAATTCCACCGATGCCCAGGCTCCGCCCGCCGGGCTGTTATCCACATTTCCACAGGCCCGGTTGTCCACAGTTTAACGGGTGCTGACCAGCAATTTTACCCGAATTATCCACAAATTTATGCACAGGAAGTTATCCTGGCAGATCCAAGGCTGCGGGTGAGCACAGGTCAAAGAGGGAGGAAACCGTGATATCGCGCGACGCGCTCTCGTCAGGTGGGCGGGAGGTGACCTTGATGCGCATCGCCTGCTAGCCAGGGCGGTCCCGGCCGGTGTTCGCAGCACGCGGCCGGGGCCTTTGCGTCGGACCAAAACCCTTAGGAGGAACCCCGACATGTTCAGTATGGCAGTTGCCGCCATGCGCAGGCGCAGGTTTGTCGCGGCGGTCGCGCTGGCGGCCGCGCTGCTTGCCCCGGGCGCGGCCGCGGCCGCCGCGGCTGCTCCGGCGGCGCAGGCCTCGGTGGCCCACTCCGCCGTCACCAGCGGCTACGGCGGAAGCCGGGCGGGTAACGCGGCTCTGAACTGGGCCGAACGGCATGCGCTCGGCTGCTGGTACTACTACGGCGGGTCCGGCTGCTCCCCGGGCTACGACTGCTCGGGCCTGGTGATGGAGGCCTTCGGCCACGGCGCCGGGATCTGGCTGCCGCATTCGACCTACGCGATGCTCGGCAGCCGGCACCTGCACTGGATCCCGCTGTCGCAGGCCCGGCGCGGCGACCTGATGTTCTACGGCTCCGGGCACGTGGAGATCAACACGATCTGGTATCACGCGACGTTCGGGGCGCATGACTCGGGTCAGCGAGTCGGCTGGATCACCTGGGGGCCGTGGTGGCATCCCACGGCCGCGTACCGGGTCTGGTGACGCGCATCCCGTGAGGCATCCCCCCGTGCCAGCCCGGTACGGGAGGTGCCAGAATAAGGAAGGGTGGACACTACCCAGTTCGAGAAGATCAGGACCGGCCGCGGTTTCTTCGCGGCCCTGGACCAAAGCGGCGGCAGCACGCCGAAGGCGCTAGCCGGGTACGGCATCGGGCGGGACCGCTACAGCTCCGACGCCGAGATGTTCGACCTGGTCCACGCCATGCGGACCCGGGTGCTGACCAGTCCGGCGTTTGACGGCTCGCGCATTCTCGCAGCGATCTTGTTCGAGCAGACCATGGAACGGGACGTCGACGGCATCCCTACGGCACGGTATCTGTGGGATGAGAAGAACGTGGTGCCGGTCCTGAAGGTCGACAAGGGGCTTGCCCCCGAACAGGACGGCGTCCAGCTCATGAAGCCCATTGACACCCTCGATGACCTGCTCGAGCGCGCGCGGCGGCACCAGATCTTCGGTACCAAGATGCGGTCGGTGATCAACGACGCCGACCAGGCCGGGATCTCGGCGATCGCGGACCAGCAGTTCGGCTACGCGAGCCGGATCCTGGCCGCCGGCCTGGTGCCGATCATCGAGCCCGAAGTCAGCATCTCCAGCCCGCATAAGGAGCAGGCTGAGACGCTGCTGCGCGACGCCATCGCCAAGCACGTCGAGGCGCTGCCGGAGGGCGCGGCCGTGATGCTGAAGCTCACCATCCCGACCCGGCCTGGCCTGTACGGCGACCTGGCGTCTGACCCGCGCGTCCTGCGGATCGTGGCCCTGTCGGGCGGCTACAGCCGTGACCAGGCCTGCGCCCTGCTCGCCCGCGATCCCACCCTGATCGCCAGCTTCTCCCGCGCGCTTCTCGAAGGGCTGACGGAAAGCCAGACCGGCGAGCAGTTCAACGCTCAGCTCGGATCATCGATCGAGCAGATCTACCAGGCGTCGGTACACAAGCAGCCAGCCAGCCCCTGAGCCCGGCCGCGACAAGCTGCTAGTGCGGTGCCGTGCCCCCGCCGGCCGCTTCCAGGATGGTTTCGAGCAGCTCGCCCAGCTGCCATCTGCCGTGTCCAGCCGCCACACCAGTCCCTGCTTCCCCCGCGCGACCGGCCCATCCGACAGCCTCGCCGCCCCGCCAAGACCGAAGCGCCGGGCGAGGTCTGCGGCATCCACCCCACCACCCCACCACACGTGCACGCGTCACGCCAGCTAAGCGAACCTGCCCGGCGTGTGGTGCCGGCCGCTCGAAGACGCAGATGTCCGCGAACGAGCCGGCCGTCTCAGCGTGTGCCCACTGGCTGGATGGAGGCGGTGATCAGCCTGCTCCTGGTGGACTTCAGGCGCTTCGCGAGAACTTCCGCGACCCGCCCTCCTCGAAGAACCGGTGCCCGGCCGGGAACGTGACATCCGAGGCAGCCCGGGCGAGCACGGCCAGGTGATCCCGGGACATGCCGTGCAGGAAGGGGTGGGCGGCCAGAGTCGCCGCTGTGACCTCGATCATGGCTATCACCGCCAGCTTGTCGTCCGAGAAGGCTTACGCTGACGCTGCCGCCGGCTGACGGCCAGGGACCGAGGTCACCCTTCGGCTGGGACCATAGCCTGTGACCGGGTCTGCGCCACGTCTGCGTATTGCGCCACGGTGACACTGCGGCCGGTACGCGGTAGCGATAGGTTGCTGTCATGGCCAAGCGCGGACGACGCTCGCACGATCGCGTCCGGCACGCCGGGCCGCACAAGCACCGGCGGCCGGCGCGGCCCGCGCCGCGCCGGCGCGGCCCGCGCGGCCCGGGCGATCTGCTGTCGGATGTCGCCCAGCGGCTGGCCGGCGGCGAGCCGCTGGAATTCCTGGAGTACGTGAGCGCCATGCTCACCGCCGTCGACCCGCGCGGGCAGAACCCGTTCGAGCGCGCCGGCCCGCCAGAGGGCGCCACGCTGCCGACGCTCGTCGAATCCTTCGCCGAGGTGGTGCTGCCGGAGACTACGGCGCTGCTTGCCGCCCTGGCCGAACTCGGCCCGGACGAGCTGACCCGGGCCCGCTCCCGGCGCGCCCTCGCGACGCGGCCGCATCCGCTGCCGGACTGGCTGGCCCGGCTCGGCGAGTGCTCGGTGTACCGCGCGGTGGAGAGCACGCATGTGCTCGGCGACGGGGACAGCGTCCTGCTCGGCGCGCAGTTGCCGGGCCACGAACTGACCGCGGTCATCTACATCGACCACAACCTCGGCACGGTGGTGAAGGACGCCTTCCTGGTACCCAGCTCGGTCAGTGAGGTGATCGAGCACATGCGGAAGGTAACGGACGACCCGGATGTGCGGACTGGGGACATCGGCCTCGCCGACGCGCGGGCGCGGGTGGCCGAGGCGATCCAGGTGGGCGCGATAATGTTCCCGCCGTTTGAAACGGAGACCTGGCCAGGCTCGCGGCCTCTGACCGAGTGGCTGCTGCGGCTGCTGCCTGCGGGCGGAACCGGATATGTCCGGCCCAAGTGGGGCGAGGCGAGAAAGAAAAAGCTGGCGAGCCGGTTCTTCGGCTCGCCGTTCGGTGACGCTGACCACCGGGATCTGCTGGATCAGTTCCTGTGGTTCGGCACCGGCTACGGGCCGGGCGACCCGCAGCGCTGGAGCCCGGTCGCGGTCGAGATCTTGCTGGCCGACTGGATACCGCGCAAGATCATGGCGAGCCCGGGTCAGCTCAGCCAGGCGCCGGATCTGCTGCGCGCGTTCATCCGGTTCTGCCACGCTGAGCGCAGGATCCGGTCGGCCCTGACCAAGCAGACGCTCGCCGCGGTCGACGAATTCGAGCCGGAGTATCAGCGGGTCATCCGCTCGCCCCGGCCGCAAGGGCCGATGGCGCTGCTCGCCGCGATGGATGCGTTCGGGGACGGGCAACCCTGGGAGGGCGAGCCGTTCGACCCGGGGGAGCAGTTCCTCCGGACGCTGGCCGAGGAGGCCGGCGGACAGGATGCGCTCGACTCGCTCGATGACACGCCGCTGCCAGATGAGGAGTTCGGCTGGGACGGCGTTCCCGCCGACGTCCATGTCCGGGTCGGGGAGGTCCTCGCCGCCTGTGACCGCTGCTGCGACGACCTGCTCGGTGCCGAGTACCGGACGGCGTGCCGTCGGCTGCTGGCCCGCGCCGTGCCGGGTCTGTCCGGCATGCTGCGCGGGACGGCCAGGCCCGAGGCGATCGCGGCCGCGGTGTGCTGGGTGATCGGCAAAGGTAACCAGCGCTTCGGCCGGGCGGACGGCGAACTGCGGGTCAAGGACGTTGCGAGCTACTTCAGCCTGGGCCAGTCGGGTATCTCTGACCGCGGCTTGCGGGTCATGCGCGCGGCCGGCATCCAGGCGGCCAGCGCCTACCCGGAAGTCCGTCTGGGCTCACCCGGCCTGCTGGTCTCCGCCCGCCGGAGGAGAATCATCGAGTTGCGCGACCGCCACCGCGGCGCGAAAAGCGGGTAACCGCATGTCCCGTCCGGGTAGCCTCCTCGTCCTGGCCTGTGTCGCGGCCGCGGGGCTCGCGCTGGCCCTGCTGCCCGCGGCGGGTACCGGGGCCAGCGTCAGGCGGGCACCTGCGCCGGGCCACCTGCTGCTGGCGGGCAAGATCATCGGAATTGACCCGGGGCACAACGGGCTGAACTACACCAGCCCCGCGTTCCTGGAGCACAAGGTCTGGAACGGCCGGGAGTGGGAAGACTGCGACACCACCGGGACTCAGACCGCGGGCGGCTACACCGAGGCCAGGTTCAACTGGAACGTCGCCGTGTACCTGCGTGCGGATCTCATCCGGATGGGGGCGCGGGTGGTGATGACCCGGACGGGCAATCACGGCGTGGGGCCGTGCGTCGACACCCGGGCCCGGATACTCGACCGGGCGCACGCGAACGTGTCCATCGACATCCACGCCGACTACGGGCCGCCCTCTGGCCGCGGCTTCACCATCTTGGAACCGGTGGCGGACGGCCCGAACGACAAGGTCATCAGGGCGTCGATCCGGTTCGGCCGCGATGTCCACGCCATGATGCTCCGCTCCACGAAGCTGCCGGTCAGCGATTACTACGGTCATGACGGCTACATCAGCCGTGATGACCTGGCCGGCCTGAACCTCACCACCATGCCGAAGGTCTTGATCGAGTGCGGCAACATGCGCAACGCGGCCGACGCCGCGCTCCTGGTGCAGCCCGGCGTCCAGCGCGGCATCGCGGCCGCGCTGGCCGCGGCGATCGTCCGGTTCCTGACCTCACGCTGACCTGATGGCTGTCTCCGGTGATTTCCGGGGTGTTTTTGGTGATTTCCGGGGTGTTTTTTGGTGGGGAGCCTGCCTCCGGCTATGATCGTGCGGTGAATCGCTGATCAGGCCGCCAGGAACTGGGTCAGCGGGAGTCATGGGCCTGGTTCTCCGCGCGGCGTGTTTCCGGCTGTACGAAAGCCGGCCGCGCATGAGGGCTCCCTGCGGCGTTCATCGTCCGGGTTGAGGGTCGTTGCATGACGTACAGTCAGCTGAATCCTGGTCAGTGCGCGGCAGCACTGGCGCTTCTGGCGATCGGCATCGCGCTGATGCTGATCGCGCAGCGCCGCGACTGGCGGCCTTCGCTGGCGCTGGCGATCTACATCGCGCTGGTGCTGCGTCTGGCGATGCTGGCCCTGACCTGGCGCACCCAGCCGTACGACCTCGCGAACGACTTCCAGACCGCGGGCTGGGACGTCCTGCATCACCAGGACCCGATCATCAACACCCGGCAGAACGGGTGGGGTTCCCTGCCTCCCTATGCCTTCATGCTCGCGGCGGCATACTGGGCGTCTGTGCACCTGCACATCAACTGGCTGATCATCGCCCGGATCCCGGCGATCTTGTCCGACCTCGGGGTGGTCGTGCTGGTCGGCGTGGTGGCCCGGGCCGCCGGTGAGCGGGCGGCGCTGCGCAGGTTCCAGTACGCCTGCTGCCCGCTCGCCATCGTGGTCAGCGGCATCCACGGTCAGGCCGAGCCTTTCTGCTTCCTGTTCTGCCTGGCCGCGTTCGCCGTCATCTTGCGGGCGGGCCCGCAGATCTCCGGCCGCCGGGCCGCCGCCGCCGGCGTCCTGTTCGGCCTGGGGGTAGCCGCGCAGACGTGGCCGGTGGTGTTCGGCCCGGCCTTGTTCCTCGCCGTGCCGGCCTGGCGGCGCCGGGCGCAGTTCACCGCCGGAGCCGCCGGAATCCTGGCGCTGCTGTTCGTATCGCTGCCGCTCACCGTGGGCACGCCGGTGGCCAGGCTGCCCTACATCGCCACGCAGTTCTTCGAGACCCGGCCCAGCTTCGGGACCTGGGGCTGGGGCGGGCTGTGGCTGTCGATGCACCCGACCAAGCTTCCGGTCTGGCAGGACCCGCTGTGGCTGACTGCGGGGGCGGTCGGCACCAAGGTCGCCATCGCCTGTGCCCTGCTCGCGGTGTGGTGGTGGCGTCGCGCCCACCCCCTGGATATCGCGACAGCGACCACGACCACACTCGTGGCGCTCACGCCGTCGTTCGGCACCCAGTACCTGCTCTGGCAGGCACCCTCGGCCATCGCCCGGCCCGCCCGGTTTTCGATAGCGCTGCAGGTCGTGCTCGGTGTATACGCGGCGATGTTCTACCTGCCGATGGAGATGCTGACCTACCGCAACTGGGAGATGGCCAACGCCCTGATGATGCTCATCAGCATCTTCGTCATCGCGTTCATGATCGCCGCCTTGCCCTGGGAGCGGCGACGATGGCAGCCGCCAGCCGCGGCGGTGCCACCAGGCCAGGGATACCTGCGGCGCAGCCACGGCCCGGCCCCCGCTCGCAGCGAGGATCTGCGTGCCGCCGTCCCGGACATCCCGGGGATCGGCGACCAGCCGGAGCCGGGCAGCACCGGCTAGCCGGCGCCGAGGCCGACGCCGACGCCGAAGCGCGGGTACTGGACCGGGTAGTAGCCGAGGCTGGCCAGGCCCGCGAGGCCGCTGCGGTAGGCATCGCTGGTGACGCTGGCCACGCGCGCGCCGTTGATGCGCGCGGAGATGGTGGTGCCCTGGGTGGTCAGGCTCATGATGTAGGCGTGCGCGCCGGCCACCGTTCCGGACGCGAGCGTTACCGGCACCGGGCCGCTGGCCGTGAGCTGCCAGGCGCCGTTGCTGGTCAGCGTGAATTCGTAGCCGTGGAACTGGCTGACCACGGGGCTGCGGAAGCCCTGGTACCGCGCGATCAGCGCGGCGCCAGGGGACGGTGACATCGGCCCGGATGGCGGCAGCACCACGCGGGCCGAGACCGTGTAGTCGCGCCAGGTGTTCCAGCCGGCGACCGCGTACGGGGCGGGAGATGGGCCGGGGTAGTGCCATTCGACCGGCTCTCCGAGCGTGGTCTGGGTCAGCACGCCGTGGACGTAGCCGAACGATCCCTCGATCGGGCTGAGCATGCGCGCCATGCCCGCCGCGTCGGGGGCGGCGCTGTACGGCAGTGGCATCGGGCCCGCCGCCGGGACCGCGGCCGGGTGGCCGCCTGCCCGGGATTGCCCGGTGGTCGTGGTGAACGTGTAGATGAACCCGGGTTGCAGCACGGCGGTGAAGGTGCCGCGGTGCGGGGTGATGTCGCCGCGGCGGACGAACTGGCCGGGCCCGCGCAGGCTGGTGCTCCACACATGGACCACCCGCGCCGGCAGGCCGCCGGTGACGTGGACGGTCACCTGTTGCGCCGTGCTGGCCGCCGAGGTCTGCGCCACCAGGGTCCAGGCGGAGCGGCCGGGGGCCTGGTAGGTGTCGTAGGAGCCGCTGACGGGCAGGCTGCCGTTCGCCCCGTCAACGTGCCGCCAGCCGGGGGCCGTGAACTGCGTGGTCTGGGCGGTCACCCAGGTCAGGGGCGTGACCTCGTAGGAGCCGTCCCAGGGGCGGCTGGCCCAGACCAGGCCCCGGTTCTCGTGCGGGAGGTCCTGCGGCATCGCGTCGACGAGCGGCCACAGCAGGATGCCGGTGATCCCCGCCTGGTTGTAGGCGCCGTTGAGCGCCCGGGCCAGCCCGCCCGGGCCGGGGCGGGCGGGATCGGTTCCCATGGACGGGGTGGCCCCGAGCTCGGATTCCCACAGCGGCTTGCCCGTGCGGGCGGCCAGGGCCCGCGCCGTGGCGCCGGCCACGCACTGGTACCCGTTGGTGGGCAGCCCGCAGGTGTCGTGCACGCCCAGGATGCTGATCGCCCGGGTGAAGGCCGGGTCATCGGCCATGTCGTCGGCGACGTTCTGCCAGACGAGCAGCGGGTCATACCCCAGCGCCCGGCCGGGCCCTTCCGGGCGTTGCGGGGTCTGGTCAGCGGCGACGATCTGGGTGCCGGTGAACCCGGCGGCGTCCAGCGCCCTGCGCAGGTTCACGAACCAGGCCAGCTGGACCGGGGTGCCCTGGTAATGCTCGTTCCAGCCGCCGACGTAGCTGACGGTCAGGCCGCTTTCCCGGGCGCACCTGAGCCAGTCGACGACGTAGCGCACGTCGGCGGTGCTCCACAGGCCCCCGTACTGGTCGCGAACCCAGGCGGGAGCCGACCACTGCAGGCCGTACAGCTTGATCGCCGGGTTGCGCGCCAGGGCCTGGCGGGCCAGCCAGAACTCATAGCCGGCCCCGCAGTCCAGCTGGCCCCGGACGGGCTCCACGGACGGCTCCGAGCCATCGGAGGAGAAACCGCCGCCGCCGATCTCCAGCTTCAGCATCTGCAGCGAGGCCCCGAAGTGCGGCGTGAACAGGTAGTCGAGGATCTGCGTGCGCTCACGCGCGGGATAGTCGATCAGCAGCCGGGAGTTGCCGCCGCCCCCGCTGATCGCGCCGATGCCCTGGAACACCGGGCCGGGGCGGCCGCCGTCGATGACGATCGTGGCCCGATCCGGCGTGCGGACCTGCACCAGCGACGCCGGCAGCGGGTGGCTGTGAAGTCTGGCCGCGACCACCGCACCGCACCCGGCCGCCAGCGCCACCACTGCCGCGACCCTGGCCGCGACCCTCGCGACCCGCCTCGCGGTGCCCCGCGTCACCGGCTCGCGATGGGCGCGCTCTCCCCGCGGTTCGTCCATGCTGGCTCCCCGAATCCATCACGCACGGCCTGGTCACAGTGGCGGCCTCGGCTGCGGCGGCGCGTACGGGGAGGCGTGTACCACGCGGTCACCCCGAGCGCCGACGTCGAGGCGGCCGCCGCGCAGATCGCTACCACGGTCCAGGCCACCGAGGATGGTGCTAGCCATGCTGCGCGCTGTTAGTAAGGAGGCTCTCGGCCCGTTACTGATACACCCACCCGACAACGATCGGCCACGCCGCCCGGTTCCAGTCCGTCCCGGCGATGGTTCAAGATCCGTCAGCTGACCGATGTTTCGCGGTGCAATTTGCACCAACATTTTTTATGCAACCAGCGCCGGGCAGTTCCGTCCTTGCCCGGATCCTCCTCCGGGGAGCAGTCGCGCGGGGTGACCAGGATTCTCCCGGGCAGCGACCCGGCCCGCTCAGGAAGCCGATGAGACATGATGGTGCCGACACCCGTCCTGCCGGGCGGCGCGTGTGCCGCGCCCGGCCACCCAGGATCCGGCACGGCCGCGATGACTGGCCGCCCCGTGGATGAGGATCTGATGACCCGCAGGCAGGTGGCGATCCTGTTCCGGGTGACCTCGGCGACGGTGGCGACCTGGGCGCGGCGCGGGCGGCTGCCCCAGGTTCGCAACGAGGCCGGGAAGCCCCGGTACCGGCGCGCGGATGTGGAGGCGCTGTTCCGGAGCGAGTTCGGGCGGCGGCCGCGGTAACCCGGGAAAGGAGGGCGCTGCCATGATCGGCCAGTCTGCCACGTTCGAGATTCCTCCTCCCGCGTCCGTGCGGGAAGGGCCTCAGGTCGCGCCGGGCCGGGCGGGTGAGCCGCTGGCGTGGCCGTGCCCGCGGTGCGGTGCGGTCAGCGCGCACTGCCTGACCTGCCCGGACCCTGGTTTCCAGCCGGTCCCCGTCAGGTCCTGCGGCGGCCCGGCTCATCCGGACTGGCCTCGCCCGCCGCGGCATTGAGATCTCGCGCATGGCCCGGGCGCCGCCCGGGCCATGCGGCGCCGCGATAGCTACAGATGACTACTCGCTGCGTAGACACAATTCGCCAACGTCGCGTAGGCAGTTCATGTCATTTTGTCACCAATGTCCGAATAACTCCCTCAAACCGTCACGTAACGGTGTGTGATGGCCTTATCGGCTGCCGCCGTCGCACGAGAGGAGACTCCCATGCGCGACACATGGACCTGACGGGCGACAGTTTCGTCCGGACGAGCCACGGTTACAGGGCCTGACGGAAGGGTCACGGTGACAGCTGCCGCGCCGGCGCGTGCCACGTTCGGCGACGTGTTCGCGGTGCGCGAGTTCCGGGCCCTGTGGCTGTCCGTAGTTCTGTCGGCCGCGGGCGATCGCCTCGCGCTGGTCGCGCTGACCTTGCTGGTCTATGACCGCACCAGGTCACCGCTGCTGGCCGCGGCCGCGTACGCGGCCGGGTACCTGCCGTGGCTGATCGGCGGCCTGTTCCTCGCCGACCTGGCCGACCGACGCCCGCGCCGTACGGTGATGGTGGGCTGTGACGCCGTCCGCGCCGTCCTGGTCGCGGCCATGACCGTGCCGGGCATGCCGGTCACGGCCCTGGTGCTGCTGCTGTTCGCCGCCACGGTATTCGCCCCGCCGTTCGAGTCGGCCCGGGCGTCGATCACCCCCGACATCTTGTCCGGCGAGCGTTACGCGCTGGGCGCGGCGGTGATCCAGACCACCTACCTGACCGCCGAGGTGGTCGGCGCGGCCGGCGGAGGGGTCGCGGTGGCCTTCCTCGGCGTGCGGCCCGCACTGGTCATCGACACGGCCACGTTCGTGGCCTCCGGCCTGCTCATCGGGCTCGGCACCCGGGCCAGGCCCGCCCCGGCCGCCCCGCAGGCCACCCAGGGCTCGCCGCTGGCCCGGGCGGCCGCCGGGCTGCGGCTGGTGTTCGGCGACCGGGCGCTGCGCACCCTGGTGCTGCTTGGCTGGCTGGTGGTTTTCTACACCATTCCGCAGGCCATCGCGGCCCCTTATGCGGCCCGGCTCGGCGGCGGGCCGGTCGCCACCGGGCTGGTGCTGATGTCCACGACGCTGGCCACGGCCATCGGCACGCCGGTGTTCAGCCGGCTGGTCCGCCCGCCTCGGCGGCTGACGCTGATGGGACCGCTGGCCATGGCGACCTGCGCCACCCTCCTCCTGATGGCCCTGCGCCCGGGACTTGCCGTCTCGCTGGTGATCTTCTCGGCCTCGGCCGCCTTCGGTGCCTACCAGATCGCGGTCAACACCGCCTTCGTGGTCAGGGTGCCGGACGAGCGCCGGGCGCAGGCGTTCGGCATCGCCGGAATGGGGGTGATAGTCGGCCAGGGCGCGGGTTTCGTGGCGGTCGGCACCGCCGCCGAACTGGTGACCCCGGCGGTGGTCATCGCGGTGGCGGGCGGGATCGGCGCGGTGGCCGCCCTGGCGCTGACGCTCAGCTGGCGGCGGGTGGCGCCATCCGGATGAGATCGTCGCGGTACCGGGCCAGCTCCCGCCGCGCCACCGACTCGAGGTGCACGTCGTCGGGGCCGTCGGCGATCCGGAGCGCGCGGCTCGCGGCGTACAGCTGCGCGAGCGGCACGCCGTCGGACAACCCGAGCCCGCCGTGCACCTGGATCGCGCGGTCGATGATCTCGGCGGCGGCCCGCGGCACCGCGGCCTTGATGGCGGCGACCTCGATCCGCGCGCCCTTGTGCCCCACGGTGTCGAGCAGCCAGGCGGTCTTCTGGACGAGCAGCCGGAGCTGCTCGATCGTGATGCGCGATTCGGCGATGTCGCGTCGCACGACGCCCTTTTCGGCCAGCGCCGCTCCGAACGCGGTCCGCGACAGCGCCCGGCGCGCCATCAGCTCGAGCGCGCGCTCGCTCATGCCGATCGCGCGCATGCAGTGGTGCACGCGCCCGGGACCCAGGCGGCTCTGCGCGATGGCGAAGCCCGCGCCGGCCGGGCCCAGCAGGTTCGCCGCGGGCACGCGGGCTCCCTCGAAGCGCATCTCGCAGTGCCCCTGGTGATCCTGGTAGCCGAACACGGTGAGGTCGCGGACGAGGATCACGCCGGAGGTGTCCAGCGGCACCAGCGCGATCGAGTGCCGCTGGTGGGCTCCGGCGTCCGGGTCGGTCACCCCGAGGACGAGCGCGACGCGGCAGCGCGGGTCGGCGGCGCCGGTGACCCACCACTTGCGGCCGGTGATGACCAGCTCGTCACCATCACGCTCCATCCTGGTCGCGATGTTCGTGGCGTCGGACGACGCGACGTCGGGCTCGGTCATCGCGAAGCACGAGCGGATCTCGCCCTCGAGCAACGGGTCGAGCCACCGCCGCTTCTGCTCGCCGGTGCCGAACATGTGCAGCAGCTCCATGTTGCCGGTGTCCGGCGCGGAGCAGTTGCACGCCTCCGCGGCCAGGACCGGCGAGCGGCCCATGAGCTCGGCGAGCGGCGCGTACTCCACGTTGCTGAGGCCGGAAACCGCGGGCAGGAAGAGGTTCCACAGCCCGCGTGCGCGCGCCTCCACCTTGAGGTTCTCGACGACCGGCGGAATGTGGTGCGGGTCGAGCGAGGTCTCGCGGCTGCGGGCGTAGGCGGCCTCGGCCGGGTAGACGCACTCGTCCATGAACGCGGCCAGCCGCTCGTGCGTCTCGCGCGACCGGTCGCTCGGGGTGAAATCCACCCCGTGACAGTAGGCGCCGCGGCCCCCGGCCCGGTAAGGCCTAACGTCCTGGCTTATTCGGCCCTCAGTTCTCTCTTGAGAATCTTCCCGGTCGGGCCCTTGGGCAGGTCCGCGGCGATCCGCACCTCGCGCGGGTACTTGTAGGCCGCGAGCCGCTCCCGGCAGTAGGCGATGATATCGGCCGGATCCGCCTCGGCGCCCGGCTTGAGCACGACGAACGCGACCACCTCCTCGCCCAGCCGCGGGTCGGCCTTGCCGATGACGGCGGCCTCGGCCACCGCCGGGTGGGCGAACAGCACCTCCTCGATCTCCCGCGGGTAGACGTTGTAGCCGCCGCGGATGACCAGGTCCTTCTTGCGGTCCACGATGAACAGGTAGCCATCCTCGTCGGCGCAGGCCAGGTCGCCGGTGTGGAACCAGCCGCCGCGGAACGCCTCCGCGGTCGCCTCGGGCTTGCCGTAGTAGCCCTTCATCACGTTGTGGCCGCGGATGACGATCTCGCCGATGTTCTCCGGCCCCGGCGGCAGCGGCTTGTCCTGCTCGTCCACCACCCGGACCTCCACGCCCCAGATCGGCTTGCCGATCGAGAGCACCCTGCGCTGCTCGGCGCTGATGTTGAAGGTCGTGGTGCTGGCCGTCTCGGAAAGCCCGTAGCCCTCCAGGATCACCACGCCGGGGAACTTCTCCTCGAACGCGCGGATGACCTCGCCCGGGATGGCGGCGCCGCCGGAGACCCCCACCCGCAGCGACGACAGGTCCCGGCCGGCCAGGTCCGCCTGGAGCAGCGCGTAGTACATGGTCGGGACGCCGGAGAAGATCGTGCACCGGTACCGCGCGATGGCGTCCAGCACCGCGTCCGGCTCGAACCGGGGGATGAGCACCAGCGTCCCGGCGAACCGCACGCACACGTTGAGCACGCTGGACAGGCCGAACACATGGAACATCGGCAGCACCGCGACCCCGATGTCGTCGTCGCGGAAGCCGAACAGGTCACCGGCCACGGTGCAGTTCATGTACAGCTGGTAGTGGGTCAGTTCGGCGCCCTTGGGCTTGCCCGTGGTGCCGCTGGTGTAGATGATCACCGCGGTGTCGTCGGCATTGACGGGCTCGATCTCGCCGGTGTCGTCGGCGAAGTAGAGCTCGTCGTAGTGCCTGGTCCCCTCGGGCCGCTGGTCGTTACCCGGGAGGTTCACCACGTACGTGGGCACGTTCCCGGCCTGCCGGGCCCCGGCCACCGCTTCCGCCGCGAAGCCCTCGAACGTGATCAGCATCCTGGATTCGGAGTCCTGCAGCTGGTAGGCAACCTCAGGCGCCTTCAGCAGCGGGTTCAGCGGGACCATCACCAGGCCGGCCTTGAGGATCGCGAAGTAGGTGAACAGGAACTGCGGCAGGTTCGGCAGCTGCACGGCGACCTTGTCGCCCCGGCGCAGCCCGCTGCCGAGCAAGGCGCTGGCCACCCGCCCGGAGATCTCGTCCACCTGGGCATAGGTGAAGGCCAGGTCGCTGATGTGGCAGAGCGGATGGTCGGGCTTGGCGTTGCGGGATTCCCGCAGCATGGTGGCGAGGTTGAAGCTCATGACACTCCTGTTACGGACGGGTAACTCACTCTACGACGCCGCCCGGCGCGCCCGGGCACCGCCATGCGCTCGCCGTGAACTGACCGCAGGTTCCGGCCGTTTCAACTGGTAGGCAGGTGTTGGTCATGGCCGTGCAAGGATCATCCGCACTGGCCTGTGACAGCGATCGCCACGGGCCGGGATGGCGGCCCGGGACTGAGCGCCGGGAACGAGAGGAATCCCGGTGAGCGGCCCCGGGCAGTGCGTGCAGGTCCGCCCGGAACTAGGTGTCTACGTGCTCGGCGTGATCGCCCCGGCCGACCGTGCGATGGTCAGCCGGCACCTGGCGTCGTGTCCCCGCTGCCGCGAGGAAGTCGCCGCGCTCGCGGACCTGCCCGCCCTGCTGCGCAAGGTGCCCATCGCCACCGCCATGAAGCTGTCCGAGGAGCGCCCGCCCGATCACTCCGCTCCGCCGGAAGCCCTGCTGGACGGGCTGATCGACCGGGTGAGCGCCGTTCGCCGCCAGCGCCGGCGGAGACTGGCGGCGGCCGCCGCGGTCCTGGCCGCCGTCGCGGCCGCGGGGTGGGCATCGCGGGAGCGGCCGCCCGCGCCGCCGCCGCCCTCGGCTTCGGCGAACCCCTGGGCCGCGACGGCCCAGGGGTTCGATGCGGCGACCGGGGCCCGCGCGGCCGTGCGCTACACGCCGCAGCCCTGGGGGACCGAGGTGGAGGCCAGCGTCAGCGGCATCCGGCCCGGGACCTCCTGCCAGATCTGGGCCACCACCGCCAGCGGCCAGCAGGCGGCCGCGGGCAGCTGGACCGTCACGCGCGGCGACCCGCACGCCTGGTATCCCGCCTCCGCGCCGTTCCCGGCGGCCAGCCTGGCCAGCTTTGACATCACCGCGCATGGCAACGTCCTGGTGACCATCCCGCTGCACCGGGCCTGAGCGGGCCCTCACCGTGCCGTTCCGGACGAGCCGGCTCACGTTCCCGGGTAACCGGCTTGCGGTCTCCGCCGGCACGGCGGTCGCCGGTAGCATTGGCAGCGCCTGAGGTGGGTCGGCGGGCAATCCCGCTCGATTTGCCCGGAGCATTGTGCCCGTCCTGATGATGACCAGGAGAAACAGTGGCCGAGCAGCAATCGGCACCGTCCGGTATCGATACCCGGATCCCGAACATGGCGCGCATGTACGACTACGCTCTCGGCGGCAAGGACAATTTCGCCGCCGACCGGGCGGCGGTGGAGAAGCTTTTCAGCTTTTCCCCGGAGAATAAGGACGTGCCCCGGGCTAACCGGCGGTTTCTCGGCCGCGCGGTCCGGTTCGCCGCGGCCCAGGGCATCCGCCAGTTTCTCGATCTGGGTACCGGCCTGCCCAGCCAGGGCCACGTACACCAGATCGTCGCGGAGACCGACCCGGGTGCGCGCGTGGTCTATGTCGATTACGACCCGGTGGTGGTGAACCACGCCAGGGCCCTGCTGATGGACTCCGATTCCGTCACCGTGGTCCAGGCGGACGTCTGCGATCCGGAGAGCATCCTGGCCCACCCGGAGGTGACCGGGCTGATCGACTTCTCGCAGCCGGTAGCGGTATTGTTCGTCGCCGTCTTGCACGGCATCCCGGACAAGGCTGATCCGGCCGGTATCGTGCGCGCCTTCGCCGAACGGATGTCGCCCGGCAGTTACCTGATCCTCTCCCACCTGACCAGCGAGGGTCATCCGCCGGCGCTGGTCGCGCAGAAGGAGGAGATCTTCGCCCGGTCGAACGCGCCCGTCTCCTACCGCAGCCGCGCCGAAATCCTGCGGATGTTCAGTGGATTCGACCTGACCGAGCCGGGCCTGACCGCAGTCACGCAATGGCGCGGAGATGATCTGGATCACAGGCTGGATGCCGCCGGCCAGTGGTGGCTCGGCGGAGTCGGCCGCAAGGATTGACCGCATCCGCGAGTCCGGCGGCGATCCAGGCGGGCCGGTTCATGCCGCGGGCACCGGCTTGGCGCCGGTCAGCAAGATGCGGTTCATGACGCGGAGCATCCCGTGGTAGTCGTTCACCGCCAGGTGCCATACCTGGCGGTTGTCCCAGAACGCGATCGAGCCCGGTTCCCAGCGGAACCTGGTGACGAACTCCGGCTTGCTCCCGTGCCCGAACAGGTAGCGCAGCGAGTCGACCGCCTCATGGCCTTGCAGGCAGGGCTGCTGGTCCACGGCCCACTGCACCGCGCCGCCGCGAGGCACCAGCGACAGCCCGGGACCCGTGCGCGGGGATAGGCCCTCGCGCACGGGTCCGGGCGTCACGGCCGGCTAGCGGATCAGTTGTAGCCGGGCGGGCAGGCCGGTGACAACCGGGCGTACGAGCCGGTGCTCCACAGGTTGCCTTCGCTTATCCGCCTCCGGTACAGGCCGCAGAGCTTCTTGCCGTCGGCGCTGACGTAATTCATCAGGTCCTGCGGGACGGCCGAGTACTGCGGCGGGCTCACCCGCAGCGCGTTCCGGACGGAACTGCTGCCGGTGATGACTCCCGCGCCTTCGTTGTAGATCCAGTCGATCAGCGCATCGAACTGGGTCTGCGTGAGGGGCGTAGCCGGGATGCCCGTGCGGAGCGCCGGCACGAACCTGGTGTTGACGTCCGACTGCAGCAGCGCCTGGCCCTGCTGCACCGTGATGCTGCCCCAGTTCTGCTTGTCGGTGCTGGTGCATGGCCCGGCGTGGATCAGGTGCCCGTAACCGATGGTGCAGTTCTGCGCCTGCGACGGGTCGTTGTAGGGTACGGCGCTGAAGCCCTCGAAGGCGGCGATGAAGGCCGCGCCTGACGTCGACAGCATGAGGTTCGCCGGCATCTGCTGACCGCCGGGCGGCGGCGGGGGAGGGGTGCTGGTCAGCACGGCCCGCCCGAGATATGGGGCATCGCCGAAGGCGAACACCCCGCCGTCGCTGGCGACGAGCCAGTAGCCGTTGCCGGAGGGCGTCCCGGCCATGCCGACCACGGGGGCATTCAGCGGCTTCCCGCCCATCGAACCCGGTACCGGGGCGCCGCCGAATCCGAAGACGCCGCCGTCGGCGCCCACCATCCAGTAGCCGGTCCCTGAACCGCTGCGCGCGATTCCCGCCATGGGTGCGTTCAGCGGCTTCCCGCCCATGGAGCCGCTGAACGGCGCGTTGAAGGCGAAGATGCCCCCGTCGGCACCGGCCAGCCAGTAGCCGGTGGTGCCACCAGAGCCGGCTATCCCGACGACCGGGGCGTTCATCGGCTTGCCGCCCATGGATCCGGCGAACTGAGCATCTCCGTATGCGAATACGCCGCCGTCCTTCGCCGTCAGCCAGTACCCGCCGCCGTCTGGTGTCGCGCTCATGCCCACGACCGGCGAGTTCAGCGGCTTGCCTCCCATCGACCCGAAGTATCCGGCGTCGCCGAAAGCGAATACGCCCCCATCGGCGGCGACCAGCCAATACCCCTTGCCGTCTGGTGTGCTGGTTATCCCGACGACCGGGGCGGCGAGCTGGATCGACGCCGCGGAACCGTAGAATTGGGCGGTGCCGAAGCTGAAAACGCCGCCGTCACTTGCCACTTCCCAGTAACCGCGGCCATCTGGCGTTCCGGTAATTCCCGCGATCGGATAATTCGTGTTCACGGTGGGCGTGCTCGCCATCGCGGCCTGCGCCGTTACCGCCCCGCTCATAATGGCGGCCGCCGTGAGCCCGCTCACGAACAACCGTGCTTTTCTCCTGGCGGCTCCCCTAGCTCGCCCCCCGGAAAGCGGCGATCCGTGAGATACCCTTTTCTCCCGCATTGGCTACTCCTTTTGTCTTATGCGAAAGTTCGCGTTATGCAAGAACCTGCTCAGGTTGCTGCCCGTGCGACCTGCACCGGCCGCTCGCGCAGGCCCAGAAGGCCTGCACTCACAGCCGGTTTTGCATAACGCTCCTTGGCTGTGCATTCTCCGCTGCCTTGGCCAATAGCCTGGCCGGGGCGAGGAGGAGCAGGCATCGGAGTTTCCCCTATGCGTCAGGAGGGTTAACCCGCATACCGGTGCCGACCACTTGACGTTTCGGATAACCCGTATATAGATTCAGATTATGCGAAGTGCGGCGCTCGCGTTGCTGCCCATCTTCCGGTCACGCCTGCAGGCTGACATCCTGGCGGCGCTGCTACTCAACTCCGACAGTGAGTACAGCATGACGGAGCTGGCGGAGCGTTTCCGCGCGCCCCTGAGTACGGTGCACGTACAGCGCTTATGTCCTGGCCTATGACGCTGCGCGGTTTGCCTGCATCGCCCTGCTCGCGCTGCAAGGTTTGCGCGCGACGACCAGCGGCGGCCACTACGCGGTCGAGCAGGCCGCCGACACGGCGCGGCGGCTGATCGCCGTCGCAGGCAAACTGCTTTCCCAATTGCCTTTCTTCAGTCAAGACCAGGAGTTATGTCGGATTACAGCGACCGGCGAAGGAGCATCAGCCATGAGCCGACGGGCGAAGATCGTGTGCACCCTCGGCCCCGCGACATCCAGCCCCGGGCAGGTCACGGCGCTGGTGGCGGCGGGCCCCCCGCCCAGTCAGCCGGAGCCCGGCGTGCCGGAGACCACCGGGGGCGCCATCGCCCGGGCGGCAGGCGAGGTCGGGGCGGCGGTGGGGGCCAGGGCGCTGGTGGCCTTCACCATGACCGGGGAGACCGCGCGGCGGCTGGCCAGGTGCCGGTCGCCGATCCCGCTGCTCGCGTTCACCACCGAGTCAGCGACCCGCAGCCAGCTGGCGCTGACCTGGGGCGCCGAGACGTTCCTCGTCCAGCCCGTGGCGCACACCGACCACATGGTCCGCCAGGTCGAGGTCGCCCTGCGCGACATCGGCCGGTGCGTGCAGGGTGACCTCGTGGTGATCGTGGCAGGCAGCCCGCCGGGCACTCCGGGCCGGACGAACGCCCTGCGCGTGCACTGCATCGGCGACGCCATCGAGTCCTGAGCCATCGGCCGCCGCCGGTCGGCCGGGCGATGCCATGAGAGACCAATGTCCGTCTAGCGGACACTTATCCACGATGCCGGCCAGTCGGCCGTCCGGGCATCTTGGCGCGCCGCCGGCCGGTCCCCGCGCGACGCTGGCCCGGCCCGTTCCACTGGCAGCTGGCTGCCGTGTCCGCATGACGGACATCACCGGTAAGTCTCATTTGGGTGTGCGCCCAACGCTAGCCCTTGACACCTGCCAGAGAAACAGACACGCTTCCGATCAAGCTCACGTGACCGTTTAACGGACAATAGTCCGCTACACGCGAACCCCTTCGGAGCGATGTGCCCGTCTCAGAGCGGAGGTTCCCATGGCGGCAGCATCCGCCCGGTTCCCGCAGGGAGTGGATGTGCTGTGAGCTGACCAACATGAAAAACCGGTGAGCCGGGCTGCCACCCGGCCCACCGGACCTACCGCTAACCCACATCCAGTGAGAGAGCACAAAGGAGTTTAGCCGTGCCATCTATCCCGGCAACCCTGCGGTGCCTCCGCCGCAAAACCATCCGCAGCGTGAGCCGCAGTGCCATGGTCGCAGCGGTCACCGCGGCGGGGCTCGGACTCGCTGCCTGCAGCAGTAGCAGTAACAGCACCCCCTCCGCCTCGACGTCCACCTCGGCCAGTGCCGCGGCGGCTCACAAGCCGATGAGCATCGCTTACCTCTCGTTCGCCGTGGAGAACAGCTACGACGCGCCGATGCTGGCCGCCGCGCAGGCCGTGGCGTCCACTGACGGTGCCACGATGAAGGTGTTCGACGCCAACAACAGCCCGCAGACCCAGTACTCCCAGCTGCAGGACGTGATCAACTCCGGCCAGTACAACGGGATCATCGTGCAGCCGATCTTCGGTACCGGTCTGACCGGCCTGGTCTCGCAGGCGATCGCCAAGGGGATCAAGGTCGTCAACATGGACCAGATCCTCGGGCCGGACCTGTCGACGGACCAGCCGCAGGTGAAGGGGCTGTCCGCGAACGTGACATTCGTGCCGACCGAGATCGGGACCAAGCTCGGCGACCTGGTCGTCCAGGCGTGCAAGGCCAAGAACCTGAACCCGTGCAAGGTGGGGTACCTCTACGACATCAAGGCGTCGGCGCTTGACGTCGCCATCAGCGGCGCGTTCAGCAAGGCGATCGCCGGCTCGCCGGTCAAGATCGTCGCGCAGGGCCAGAGCTTCTTCAGCCCGACCACCGGCCTGACCGCGGTGCAGACCATGCTGCAGGGGCAGCCCAGCCTCAACCTCATCGTCGGCTCCGACCAGGGCATCGAGGGCGGCGCGCAGGCGCTCGCGAGCGCGCACCTGACCAGCAAGGTCATCCTCGTGGGGTACGGCGCCAGCGCCGCGGCGCTGGCCGGGGTGAAGTCCGGCGCGTGGTACGCGGACGTCGCCCAGGCGCCGGCCAGCGAGGGCCGCGAGGCGGTGCAGGCCCTGGTCAAGGCGCTGCAGACCGGGCAGAGCAGCGGCGGCATCGACCCGGTGGCCAGCCTGCCGAACGGAGGTGTCGTGACCCAGGCGAACGTCGGCCAGTTCACCGCCGAGTGGCCCGGCTGACCGTGCCGGTGAGCGGACATCACCAGGGCGTGCATGCCGAACTGCGGGACGTCTCCAAATCCTTCGGCGGCACGCACGCCCTGGAGGGCGTCAGCCTGGCCATCGGCCACGGGTCGATTCATGCCCTGGTCGGCGAGAACGGCGCGGGCAAGTCGACCCTCGGAAAGATCATCTCGGGGGTCCACTCGCCGGATCACGGCCAGCTCCTGCTGGCCGGCGAGCCGGTCCGGTTCCGCTCGCCCCGGGACGCGATCTCCCGCGGCGTCATCCTGATCGCGCAGGAACTCGCCATCGTCGGTTCGCTGACCGTGGCCGAGAACGTCTTCCTCGGCGTCGAGCCGCGGCAGGCCGGCTTCCAGAACCGGCGTGAGCTGCGCCGGCGCTACACCGAACTCGCGGCGTCCGTGGGGTTCGAGCTGGACGGCGACGCCAATGCCGGCCGCCTGCGCACCGCCGACCAGCAGAAGGTCGAGATCCTGCGCGCGCTGTGCCGCAACGCCCAGCTGATCGTGATGGACGAGCCGACGGCCGCGCTGTCCCGGCCGGACGCGGAAGCGCTGCACGTGGTCATCCGCCGGCTCGCGCGGTCCGGTACCACCGTGGTGCTCGTGTCCCATTTCCTGGGCGAGGTGCTCGAGCTCGCGGACGAGGTGACCATCCTGCGCGACGGGCGCCTGGTGCAGACCGTGCCCGCCGCCGGGCAGACCGAGGACTCGCTGCTGGCCGCGATGCTCGGCCGGCCGCTCGACGCGACGTTCCCGCCGAAACGGCCCGTCCCGGCGGACGCCCCGGTCGTCCTGTCGGTTCGCGGGCTCACCGCCCCCGGCGTCAGCGACGTCTCGTTCGACCTGCGGGCCGGGGAGATCCTCGGCCTGGCCGGGCTGGTGGGCGCGGGCCGTACCGAGCTGGCGCGTGCGGTGTACCAGGCGAACCGGGTCAGCGCCGGCACGGTCAGCGTGCCCGGCCCGGCGGCCCCCGGCCCCGCCGGCGCAGCCGGCCCCGCCGGCCCAGCGGGCCCAGCCGGCCCAGCGGGCCCAGCCGGCCCGGCCGGCATGACCAGCGTGACCGGCACCCCGCGCACCGCGATCCGGGCCGGCCTGGCGATGATCCCGGAGTCGCGCAAGGAGCAGGGGCTGCTGCCCGGCCGCTCCGTCCGGGAGAACGTCACCCTGTCCAGCCTGGCCCAGCTCAGCCGGGCCGGGATGGTCCGGCCGCGGCCCGAGCGCCGCGCCGTGCGTGAGATGCTGGCCCGGGTGGACGTGCGCGGCGGCGGCCAGGCGATGGCCGCGAGCGCGCTGTCCGGCGGTAACCAGCAGAAGCTGCTGTTCGCCCGGTCGCTGCTGCGCGATCCGCGGGTGCTGGTCGCGGACGAGCCGACCCGGGGCGTGGACGTCGGCGCCAAGCGGGCGATCTACGAGCTGCTGGCCTCGCTGACCGGAAACGGCCTCGGCGTGCTGCTTATCTCCTCCGACGTGGAAGAGATCCTCGGCCTCGCGCACCGCGTGCTGGTGATGCGGACCGGCCGGATCGCCGCCGAGCTCAGCGGTGACGAGGCGACCGAGGCGGCCATCCTCGGCGCGGCGTTCGGCGCCACCGAAAGAGGTGCGTGATGGGTCAGCCGCAGGCGGCGCCGCCCAGGGCGGACAAGCCTGACAAGGGCGCCTTTCCCGGCGCGTCGGCTATCCAGGCCATTCTCCGCGAGCCGCGGACCGAACTCCTGGGCCGCGCCCGCCGCGGCGGGATCATCTTCCCGTTCCTCGTCCTGTTCATCGTGCTGTCGATCTCGAGCGGGCCGTTCTTCACCAAGACGAACCTGCTGGACATCCTCGACCAGCAGGCGTCCACGCTGATCATCGCGGCGGCAGGCACGCTGGTGCTGGTCGCGGGCGGCATCGACCTGTCGGTCGGGGCGACCTACGCGCTGGCCAGCGTGGTGGCCACCAAGCTCGCGCTGTCCGTCAACCCCGTGCTCGCGATCGCGGCTGGCGTCGCGGTCGGGCTCCTCGTCGGGCTGGTCAACGGCGTGATCGTGACCTTCTTCCGGATCAACTCGCTGATCGCCACGCTCGCGATGTCGTTCGTGGTCGCCGGGCTGGCCGCGCTGGCCACCGCCGGGAACCTGATCATCGCGTACTCCGCGCTCGGCTACGCCAAGCTGGCCCGGACCTCCTTCCTGACCGTGAACACCTCGACGTGGACGATGCTCGCGGTGGTGATCGCGCTCGGGGTCGTGCTGTCGCGGACGATCGCCGGCCGGTACATGTACGCGGCGGGCAGCAACGCCGAGGCGGCGCGGCTGGCCGGCGTCCGGGTGCAGCAGATCAGGCTGATCACGTTCGTGATCAGCGGCGGGGCGGCCGCCCTCGGCGGCATCATCGACGCGTCCCGGGTGCTCAGCGCGCAGTCCTCGAACGGCGAGACGACGCTCACCTTCACCGTGCTGGCCGGCATCGTGGTCGGCGGCACCAGCATCCTGGGCGGCGAGGGCGCCATCTGGCGCACCGTCGTCGGAACCCTGTTCATCGCGCTGATCGGCAACGGTTTCGTGCTGCTCGGCCTCAACCCGCTGTACGAGCAGATCACCCTAGGCGGCATCCTGCTCATAGCGGTCGGCGCCGACGCCTGGTCCCGCCTGCGCACCACGTAGCGGGGCTTCAACATATTGCTGTCAACAAAACGTTGAAGGTGCGGAAGGCCCCCGACACGCTTGCCGAACCCCCTTGAGGAGGAACACGTGGACAAGGCAGCGGTCGACCGCTGGCTCCGGGCGTATGTCGAGGCATGGAAGGGCTATGACCCCGATCAGATCGGCGACCTGTTCGCCGAAGACGTGCAGTACCGGTACCACCCGTATGACGAGCCGGTGCAGGGCCGCGCGGCGGTGGTCCGGTCCTGGCTGGGTGAGGAACCGCACCCCGGTGCCTCGGCCAGGGACGAGCCGGGCACTTATGACGCCGCTTACCGGGCCGTCGCGGTGGACGGAGACGTCGCCGTGGCCACGGGCAGCAGCCGCTACCTGTCCCGGCCCGGAGGCCCGGTGGAGAAGGTTTACGACAACTGCTTCGTGATGCGCTTTGACTCCGCGGGCCGCTGCCGTGAGTTCACCGAGTGGTACGTGCAGCGCCCGCGCGCCTGAAGCCGTGCGCCTGAAGCCGTGCGCCTGAAGCCGCGGTATGGTGTGGCCCGTGAGTTCCTGCCCCGGGTCCCTGATCACCGCGGATCGCCTGGACATCCGGGAATCCGGCGCGCAGGATGACGGCCCGGCCCGGATCTTCTCGCTGCTCAACGACGAGCTCTGACCTGCTCTGACCCGCGTCCCCCGTCCGGGGCGGTCAGCGGCCGGGGAAGATATTCCCGGACTGGTAGACGGGGGTTCCGCCGAGGACGGTGGCCAGGACACCGATGCCGGGGATCTGCGCGGGATCTGTCTCGAGCGGGTTCTTGTCCAGGACGACGAAGTCGGCGAGCTTGCCCGGCTCGAGCGAGCCGATCTCGTTCTCGCGGTGGCAGGCGTAGGCGGCCCGGGTGGTGTACAGGGCGAGCGCGGCGCGGGCCGGCAGCCGCTCGGCCGGCCCGAGCAGCCGGCCGTCGCCGGTGCGGCGCAGGATGGCATCGCGGATGCCGATGCGGGGATCGGCGGTGATGACCGGTGCGTCGGAGGATCCCGCGACGGTGATGCCGGCCCGCTGCCAGGAGGCGAAGGAGTACAGCTGGTCGCAGGTGTCCGGGAACGCCGCGGCGAACCCGTCGCCCAGGGCCGACAGGAACCCGGGCTGGCTCGCCACCACGATCCCCAGGGCCGCGGCCCGGTCAGCCAGCGGCGGGTACATCGCGCCCCCGTGCTCGATGCGGTGCCGGCGCGGGTTGCCCGCGGCCGGGGCCAGCCCAGGAGTCAGCACTGCGGCGTAGGCGTCCAGGACGGTCTGGATCGCCCGGTCGCCCTGGGCGTGGATGCAGACCTGGAAGCCGCGGGCGTCGAAGTCACGGACCATCTCGGTCAGCTCGTCGCGCTCGAAGTACAAGATGCCCGAGCCGTGCGGCGGGACCGGGTAGGTTCCACTGATCGCCGCGGTACGGCTGCTCATCCCGCCGTCGGCCCAGATCTTCACGGCTTCGGTGGCCAGCCGCCCGGAATGGCGGCCCTGCAGGCCCTCGGCCAGGAGCCAGTCCACCTGGTCGTGCACCACCAGCCCGTAGATCCGCTGGCTGAGCAGGCCGCCCGCGTCCGCCTCGGCGAAGGCGGCGAAGGTATCGCGGCGCATGTCGGCCTCGCAGGCCGCCGTCAGGCCGAGCGCCGCCAGTCGCTGACCCGCCGCCTCGACCAGCCCGCCGCGGGCGCCGGCGCCCATCCGGGCGATGTCCCGGCGCAGGTTCTGCTCGAACAACGCGAACATCGGCGCCTCGTACACGACGCCGTCCAGCCGGCCCTGGCTGTCGCGGCCGAACGCGCCGCCGACAGGATCGGGCTGCCCGTCGGCGAATCCCGCCTCCCGCAGCGCGGCCGTGTTCAGCACGCAGGCGTGCAGCGACGTGTGGTACAGCACGGCCGGCCGGCCCGGCACGGCCTCGTCCAGGTCCGCTCGCGTCGGGTGCCGGCCCTCGCGGAGCTTGTACTCTGCGTAACCGCCCGCCGTCACCCAGGAGCCCGCCGGAGTCCGGCCGGCGGCTTCCCTGAGCCGTGCCTGGATCGCCGCGACATCGGGCGCCGATGGCTGGCTGCAGTCCGCCGCCGCCGCGAGGTAGCCGACATCAGCCACGTGACAATGCGCGTCGATCAGGCCCGGGACGACGGTAGCCCCGCCGAGTCGCACCACTTCGGCGCCGGGCGCGGCGGTCGCGCGGACCGCCTCGGCTCGCCCGATGGCCGCGATCCGGCCGTCCCGGATCAGCATGCCGTCGGCAGACCCGGTGGCCGCTGCCATCGTGACGAAGACGCCGTCCTCAACGACCAGCTCCATCGCTCTGCCTCCGATCCGACAGTACATCCGCCCCGCCGCCCGGCCGGCCGCCCCGTTACCCGGCCAGCCCGATCTCATCGGCCAGCACGGCGGCCGCGACACCGTCGCCTTCGCTGCCGAGGGCGGCACCGTGCAGCAGTGAATGGAGGGCGAGTTCCCTCATCCCGGTCCTTGAGGCCAGGTTCCGCATGGTCTCAACCCAGACCCTGGTATCGGCGTGGCCATGTCGCCGGCCCAGTTCGCACTGCGCGTCGAGAATGTAGCCATCGAGCCAGAGATACGGGTCGGCCAGCCGGCTGCAGCGGGCCCGGGCGTCGGCCAGCAGCCCGAAGGCACGCTCGGTATCGCCTGCCGCCTCCGCCACCAGGGCCAGGCCCCGGGCGGCCATCCCTTCCCAGCACGGATCGCCGAGCCGACACGCCCGGGCGAAGGCGTGCTGGAGAAGTTCAGCCGCTCCGTCGCGGTCAGCCCGGCCGAGCCGAACCTCCCCCAGCAGCGCCTGGGGCCACGGCAGGAACGCGAGCCAATGGTCATGCAGGATCGCCTCGGATGCGGCGGCCGCATGACGTTGCTGGGAGAGCAGCCACGTTTCGAAGGCCGCCCCGCCCTTCACGGTCATGCCCTCGAGCAGATCCGCGCCCAGCCCGGGCAGGCCGACGGCATCCATCCAGGTCCCCTTGATCACCACCTGGACGTCAACCACCGCGCCGGCCGGGAGCTGGAGCACTACCGGGTCACCGTCGACCGCCCCCTCCTCACCCAGAGCGCGCCGGATCTCGGCCAGCCCCCACCTCAGCGCCCGCACCGGATCATCGGCGCCGGGGAACAGCAGGGAAGCCAGCTGGCTGCGGGCCGGCGGACGCTCGCTCAGGATCAGGTACGCCAGAAGCCCCCAGCTCTTGCGGCTCCGGAATCTGTACACGTCCCCCGAGCCCCGCGTGATACCCGGCCGGCCCAGGAGCTGGATGGTGATGCTCATCGTCTCCGAATGGTCCCATGGCTCACGCCGCGAGGCCATCCTGAGACCGGACCTGCCCAGGCCAGGGCACGCCAGGGCGAAGTGCAATCCCCGGCTGAGCGCCACGGCGGCAGGTCCTGGTCCCAGGCGGGCTCTAGGTGTGCTCCGAGACGGGGTAAATCTCGTCGGCGACGAGCCCGTGAGCCTGTCGGTGCACCGTGTTCGCCGCTTCCGCGTCCGGCGCTTCAACCAGGCAGAAGATCTTCCCCGCTTCCTCGTCCACCCAGTAGCGCAGGTAGTTCACCCCGTACGCTCCCTGGGTCGCCAGATCGGCCTCGTGGGCGCCTGCGACGTCGGCCGCCGACACCCCGCCCTCAACGCTGTGTACATCCATGAACAGTGGCATCTGCCGTTCCTCTCGGTCATGAGCGCGGCGCCAGATCGCCGCGGCCTCCGGATGAAAACACCGAATACCGCGGGTGTTTGACGCTGCGTTTGACTGCCGCCGCCGCTCGCCTACCGGCCGGGCAGCAGCACGCTCAGGCAGGTGACGCAGCCTTCGAGTTTCTCGAACTCGCTGATGTCCACGACGACCGGCGTGAAGCCCAGGTCCTCGAGGAGCCCGGCGGTGCGGGGAGCGGATGCGGCAATCAGCACGCGGTCGCCGCCGAGCGGTACGACGTGACAGCCGCCCTCTTCCCCGACCGGGCGTACCGCCGGGAACAGTCCGGCCGGCACCAGCTCCGGTAGCACCAGGAACGTCCCGTCGGGCAGCGCGGTCACCGCGGACTTCAGGTGCAGCACGTTTCCCAGCGGGACGGCGATCACGGTGCGTCCCAGCGGAGCCAGCAGCGAGCGCAGCTGGCGGATGCCCTCGCCGCTGGTCCGCCCGCCGCGTCCCACGTACACCGCGTTGCCGACCTGCAGCACGTCACCGCCGTCCAGCACCCCGGGCTCTTGGATGCAGGCCGTGCGCAGGCCCAGCGGCTCGATGGCCTGTACGACGCCGGTGATCTCCGCCCGGCGGGCAGCCGCGCCCGGGCGAGTCAGCACCGCCAGATCCTCGCAGATCACCACGGTGTCCTCGATGAAGACCGAGTCCGGGCAGTCATCAGCCTGCGGCGCCTGCCGGATCATCCAGCCGCTGGCCGCCAGCGCGCCGGCATAGGCCGCGTGCTGCGCCCGGGCCAGCGTCACATCCACCGGGGTGCGGCTGATGTGGGTGACGATGCCTTCGGCCAGCCTGCTGCTGGGCGGGCGGACCAAGCTCGTGCCGTTCACCACATCGCTCCTCACCTGACCGGGCGCCGGGTTTCATCCTTTCACCCGGCATCGCCTGGCATCCCCTCCGCCCGCCCGGGCACCGCTGAGGGACGCGAAGCCGGCCCGCGGCCCATCGGTATCAGGCACATGCCTGCGCGCCTCTCCATTAGGGAGACCACAAGCCCGCGCGCCGGCCGCGGTGAGCTTGGCGATCTGCGGGGCTCGGCCGGCCTGGCGCCGGGTTCGGTGCCATCTCGGCGGTGGCTTTCTCTCATTCCGGCGGTGAAGCGAAAGGATGGTTCCCGGAAATGGGCGCATTGCAATACAGCCTCGTGCAGCCTGCGCTGGAGCAGACGGACCTCACGACGGTCGGGCAGTACATGTTCTGCCTGATGTTCCGTAACGTCGCCTCGGACGGGCTGGTCTTCGAGGACCCGGAGAGAGCCGGTGTCCTGTCGCAGCCCGGGTGCGTGCTCGCCTCGCCGTAATGGGAGAACAGCGCCACCCACGTGACCCAGGATTACGTCTACAACTGGACCCGCGACTCCGCGGTGGTCGCGCTCGAACTGGCGGCGGGCCCGCTGCCCTCCGGCCAGCCGTTGACTGACTATGTGCGGTTCGCGCAGACCTGCCAGGACTCGGCCGGCGGCATCGGTCACTTCGACCGCGCGTCATTCCTTATCGACGGCACTCCACGAGACTGGACCGACCAGACCGACGGGCCGGCCCTGCAGACCCTCGCGATCCTGCGGATGTTCGCCCAGCTTGACGCGTCCACGCAAGCTGTGGCGAGCGCCGTGATCGCGGCGAATCTGAATTTCCTGCAAAGCGCCTATCAAGGCGAGACGATCAACCTCTGGGAGGAGGAGTACGGCGCCTCGTTCTTCGCGCGTTCGGTGCAGTTGCAGTGCTTCCAGGCCATCATGGCCAATACCCTCGGGATCCCGGTTCCTGGCTGGCTAGGCACCGCCGTCCCGTGGCTGCAGAACGCCCTCGCAAGTCACTGGAACGGTCAGTACTATCAGTCGCTGCTGCCTGTCCCGACCGACTCCCGGGCCCCTTACGACCCCAACATCGACATCGTCACGGCGGCAATCTACGGCGCAGTCCCGGTCACCGACACCAAGCTTCTGGCGACCGCGGCGCTGCTGCGCAGCCAGTGGGCGGACCCGGCCTCGCCGTACTTCTACCCGATCAACGGCGCAGACCAGCAGCGCGGCATCGGCCCGATGCTCGGACGCTACCCGGGGGACACGTACGACGGTGACACCGATGCGCAGGTGGGGGACCACCCCTGGGCGGTGTCCACCGCCAACTTCGCCGAACTGTACTACCGGCTGGCCAAGCAGGTCACCACGGCCGGAACGATTCCGCTGGACAACCTGTCGGCCAGCTTCTTCGGCCAGATCGGAATCGATGCGGCAGCCACCCCGGCCGCTGCCGCATCGGCGTTGCAGAGCGCCGGGGACCAGATGCTGCAGGCGGTGGTCTTCCACAGCGATCATTTCGAGCTCAGCGAGCAGTTCGACGCCTTCACCGGCTATGAGAAGAGCGTCAGCAACCTGTCCTGGAGTTATGCCTCGTTCATTTCGGCAGTTCGCGCCCGGACCGCCATCTGAGCAGTTCCGTCGCGGGCAGGCGAGCAGCGGCCCCGGGCCGGTGCCGTCGCGAGCAGTACGACCCTGATGGGCGTATCAACGCGCAGGGCAGCCCCTCTGTCGTTATGAGGCCCGGCACGGTGCCGCTGGATCATCGAAGGAGGCAGGGCTATGAGCACACCTGGCGCGAGTATCCCCATCGGGGTCTACCGCGGCCGCGGCTGCGGGATGTCCGCGATCGGGGTGTATGAGAACTTCATCGGCGGTCACGTGCAGAAGGTGGTGGACTTCATGATCGAGAAGCCCACCTCCTGGGCGCAGTTCGAGAACGGGAGCCTGACCGGCACCGCCGACGTGAGCGTGTGGCACGGAGTGCTCGGGCAGCGGCAGCTGGTGCTCGGCGTCCCCGCCTGCTGCGGTGCGTCGGCGGGCAGCGGCGGCAAGACATGGGCTGATGAGGCGAGCGGCGTCAACGACGCGCACTGGAAAGCGCTCGGCAGCCGCCTGATCAGCCTGGGGCTGGGCGGCGCGCTGCTGCGCATCGGCCGCGAGTTCAACGGCAACTGGTACCCCTGGCAGGTCGCCGAAGGCGGCCAGGCGTCCTACATCGCCGGGTACCGGCACGTCGTGACCGTGCTGCGCGCCCTGCCCGGCGCGGCGTTCCGGTTCTGCTGGAACCCGGCCCTCGGCGCCGGCAACCTGACCGCCAGCGGCACCGAGAGCTGCTATCCCGGTGACGGCTATGTCGATGAGATCGGCATCGATGTCTATGACTGGTCGCAGAAGAACAGCGCCGGGGTGCAGATCTATCCCGGGAATGCCGCGGCCACGACCATCACGCAGCGGCAGCAGGTGTTCGACATCGTGCTGACCAAGCGGGACTCGCTGCGCGGCTGGTACTCCTTCGCGCTCAGCCATGGCAGGCCCCTGTCATTTCCCGAGTGGGGCCTGGTGCTGTGGAAGTCCGGCGGCAGTTATCTCGGCGGCGGCGATAACGAGGTGTTCGTCCGCGCCATGGCCGATTTCATCTGCGGGTGCTCGCTGTTCGGCTGGCATGCGATGTGGGAGGACCCGTGGGGCGCCGGTGTCTGCGACCCCGACACCAAGCCCGGCCGGCCGATCCCGGCGCCGATGAGCCGGGCCGCGTTCCTGCATGCGTTCGGCTCATGAGCCAGCAGCCGCGCTGACCAGGCCGCCACAGGGGCCGTGCCCTGCGGCGCCCTCGCACCAGCTCCGTGAAGCGCACTTACCACGGCGGCCACCGGTGCCGCTGAGCATCCGCAACTGCCACGAGCAGACATCCGGCGGACCTGGGCCTGACCCCCTCGGGGCTACCGCGTTCCGGCTCTGCGGCACCCCGGGGTATCTCCGAGCGGAGCTGAGGGAAGGACCTTATTCCCGAAGGTCAGCCAGCGTCCGGCCGAGGGTTCCGGCCCATCCTGCTGCATAGAGCACATGCCATCTACCTCGGCCGGAACCTGGGAGCAGTCGACCGGAAGTTGGCAGAGGTCGCGCGAGCGTTATGTGCTGTTGCCGGTTGCTGTTGCTCGCCATTGGCCAGCTGCTGTTGCTGTCAGGCGGGGCCGGGGGAACGGATGTCCGCGCTGACATTGACGCGTCCGAGGACGCGACCACGCTCGTGAGTGGCTCGGCCGGGCCGTTACAGCCGTCCCGCCGCGCTTGCCTTCCCTGCACACCGACGATCTACAAGGTAAGGACTCGCGCCGTGACTACGTCCCGTCGTGGATCCCGCCGGGAAGGCCTGGATCATCCGGTCGTCGATCGACCCGTTCTCCCCGAAGAACCAGCCGCTGTCCGCGGATACCGTGCGGGCCATCGTGGTGAAGCTGGGCGTGCTGGATGGTGCGGCGCCGCCGGCGCCGGCGACATTCGTGCGCCGGGACGGTGATGTGGACATGGTGACCAGACCGGCCGTGGTGATCGGGGAGGGCCGCCCCGGCCCCGGTGATCCGGTGCTGGTCCAGGTCTCCCGGTGGGACCGGCTCAAGGACATGGCCGGGGTCATGCGGCTTCGCCGATCATGTCGTGCCTGGCGGGGAGGGATACCTGGTGCTGGCCGGCATGTCCCGGCGAACGGCCAGCCCGGCCGGGGGAGAAAAGCGTTGGACACAGGCTCCCGTGCCCAAGTCGCAATCAAAGGCCCCTTCCAAGATCGGAAGAGGCTCTTGACCTGCTGATTTGGTAGCGGGGGGAGGATTTGAACCTCCGACCTCTGGGTTATGAGCCATACGACGTGCGTCTGTGCTGTCTCGCGTCGTCTCTGGTCGCCGCGCTGACCTCGGCGGACGGGCGGCGGGCGTCCATGCCTGGTCCGCTGCGTCTCCCTCGTCTCAACCTGTCCCGCCGCGTCTCGTGCACAAATCCGTGCACAAATCGGGTTCCTGGTGCGCGTTCCTGTCTTCCAACGCGGGTGATGTGCTGTATCACTCTTTGAACTGGCGGGCGATCTGGCGGGCGCGCTCGGCCGCCGCGCGGGCGTCCTTAGCGATCTGCTGGCGCTGGTCTGCGCGGGCGGGCTGCTGGGCCGCTCGTTGCTCCTGGCCGCGAGCGATCTTCTCCTCAGCCTCGGCAAGCCTCACGGCCGCGGCGACAAGGCTTTGCCGCAGCGCTGCCAGCCGCTGGCTGGTCGGCAGCGCGGGTGGCTCGGCGGGGACCGACGCCTGCAGCGATCCCCGGCCGGTGGCTGCGGTCTCCCGATGGATCTCCGCTTGGTCCCGGTTCGCCCGCGCGTCCGTGCGTGCCAGCGCGGCCTGGCTGCGGTCCAGGGATGCCATGCTCGCCGCCAGCAATGCCCGCCCCCGCTCGATCGCCTCCCGGGTCCGTTCCTGCGCTGCCGCGGTGGACATACCTGCTGTGTGTGCCCGCGCGTCCAGACGCTGCTCCAACTCGTTGAGCCGCATCTCCCGCTCGTCAGCGGCCAATTGCCGCTGGTCTGCGATCTGTTCCCGCTCATCCGCGGCAAGTTCCCGCCGATCTGCGATCCTTTCCCGCTCATCGGCGATCTGTTCCCGCTGGTCTGCGGCTTCCTCCCGCTCATAGGCGGCGCTCTCCCGCCGTCCGACCGCCAGTTCCCGTTCCTCGATCCCCACCTGCCGTTCCTGTAGCTGGGCCTCGTGCTCCTCAGCGGACACCTCACGCTGATCGGACTCCGCTGCCCGCATGCCGCTTTGGCCCTGCTGGCCCGTCTCCATGACACAATGCTGCATCCGCATGCGTTCCAGCCGCTAGGGGACAATGGTCCGGAAGCGGCCGGTGCGTGGAGGCGCCGTCGTTGGCGGATGAGGAAGCGGCCTCCGCACCCGCAGGCGAGCATCAAGATCAAGGCTAGGAGCTGCTGTACTTCCGCTCGGCTTCACGGGCCCGGTGCATCGCCTCGCGGGCTTCGTTGGCCCTGCGCTTGTGTTCGGGGTTTCCGGGTCGCGGGCTGCAAGCTCGTCATTTACGCGGGCTACTTGCTCCTCGGTTTCGGCAAGCCGGGCGGCTCTGCCGCGGTTCTCTCGCGCAGCTCTGAGACACGGTCGGCCAGCTCGGTGAAGTCACGTTCCAGGGGGGCCGGATGCTGTTCTCCCCACTGCGCTGACCTGGCCGCGCTTGCCCGCTCCCGGGCGGCGCGCGCGTACGACCGGTCGAGCGCGGCTTCGGCGCGGCGCACACGGTCCTCGCTGGCGTCTAGTACCGTCTTCGCCTGTTCAGCGGCCTGCGCCGCCCGCTCGCGTACGCTCGCCGGCCGAGCGCGAAGCTCCACGGCGTGCTGCCTGAGCCGCGCTGTGTGCTCTTCTAGCCGCTCCTCGCGCTCATCGGCCTCACGCTCGCGCTTGTCGGCCTCACGCTCGCGCTCATCAGCCTCACGCTCACGCTCGCCGACCTGGCGCTCGCGTTCCTCCAGCCGCCGCTCGCGCTCGCCGGCCTGGCGTCCGCCGCGGCCGCGAGATGCAGCATCTCCCCCGGGCGCTGTCGCCTCTGCACGCTCCATACCTCAAGGATGCACCTTCTGGTGCTACCGACCTGCAAGCCGACCGCCAAGTCGCCAACACCCTCGCGGAGCTAATCATTGGCGGGGAGCTCGCCTCTGCGGCAATCACCTCCCAGACGGACGGTCGCCAGCTGGGCGAGCCGGCCTGAGGCCAGGTCTAGTAGCAAGTCCGTTAGCACACCACATGCAGAAGGCCCTTTCTCTGTTCGAGAAAGGGCCTCTGGCCTTGGTAGCGGGGGGAGGATTTGAACCTCCGACCTCTGGGTTATGAGCCATACGACGTGTGTCTCTGCCGTCTCGCCTTGTCTCTGGTCGCCGGAATGACCTCGGCGGACGGACGGCGGACGTTCATGCCTGGTCTGCTGCATCTCCCTCGTCTCGACCCGTCCCGCCGCGTCTCGTGCACAAATCCGTGCACAAATCGGGTTCCTGAACCGCGTCCCTGCCTTCCAACGTGGGCGATGCGCCGCGGACGAGTGTCGGTGGCAGGGGCGAACTGCCGACCTTCCGCTTTCAGGTCTGGCGTAACCCAAGTTCGCAGAGGAATGTGCTGGCATAGTGCGGTGCTGCCGCTGCCGATGACAGCCGTTGGCTACTGCTGTTGCTGTCACCGTTGCTGTCAGCTCGCGTGACCCAGTGGTCTCGATGGTTCAGGCAGCCGGGGGCAGGAGGGTGCCCCGATCGAGCCTGAATTCGTCGCGATTGCCGTAACGCTCGCGCAGTGCTAGCCGATGGCTCCGCTGTCGTGCTCCGGCTGCCGGATGTTTACTGATCAGGTGGTTGATGAGACAAGCAGCGCGCGCGTTGCCCTGGTGGCGGGTGCCACCCGGGGTGCGGGCCGGGCAGTAGCCGTTGAGCTGGCCCGGGCTGGGTTCTTCGTTTATGCGACTGGCCGCAGCAGCCGGACGTCCGGTGCTTCGGAGATCGGCAGGCCGGAGACGATTGAGGAAACCGGTGACTTGATCCGCGCTGCGGGCGCGGAGGGCGCCTTCCGCGTCGTTGACCATGAGAATCCCGGCCAGGTGGCCGCGCTTGTTGCTGACATCGACGGGGAGCACGGACGTCTCGACGTGCTGGTTAATGACATCTTCGGCGGTGACCGGTACATGGAGTGGGACAAGCCGCTGTGGGAGCACGACTGGCACGGCGGGCTGCGGATGCTGCAGATGGGCGTGCACACCCACCTGATCACCTGCCAGGCGGCGATTCCGCTGATGCTGCGCACCGCCACCGCGCACGGCACCTACGGTCTGGTAGTGGAGATGACCGACGGCACCTCGCAGGCCAACGCCGAGTTCCGCCGCAATGTCGGCTTCTACTACGACCTGGTGAAGGCCAACGTCGAGCGGATCGTGAAAGGCCTCACCGCCGAGCTTCAGAACCTGCCGATCACGGCGGTCGGCGTGACCCCGGGCTGGCTGCGCTCGGAACAGATGCTGGAAAACTTCGGTGTCACCGAGACCACTTGGCGAGATGCCTGCGCCAAGACGCCAGGCTTTGCGATCTCCGAATCGCCCACCTACGTCGCCAGAGGTGTCGCCGCGCTCGCCCAGGCAGGCGACGCCGACCGCTGGGCTGGCACGATCATCTCCGCCCGCCAGCTCGCCGACGCCTACGGCATCACCGACACCGACGGCAGCCGACCCGACTGCTGGGGCCACCTGGCCGCCTACGGCTGGGAACACGCCGGCGGTGCAGGCATCGACGACTTTCGGTAGGGCCTGTGATGCTTATCCGGTGGTCGTGAGCACAGGCAAGCACCGAAGGCGGCAGTGCTTCAGTGGGCCCGTGCAGGCCGGCGCACCGGCTGACCGGAAGATCGGTTGCCCGGCCGGTCAGAGTAATTGTCAATACCTGTGGATCAAGATCTTTTAGGCGGCTTCCGGCTGGGCGGACTCGGCGGCCTGGTCCTCGGGCCGTTCGACGAGCTTGCCGTTGACGAAGGCCGACCCGGCGCGGACGAGCGCGACCAGGTGGGGTGCGTTGACCATGCGCCAGCGGCGCTGGGCGGACTCGATGAGCTTGAAGGCCATCGCCAGGGCGGCGGCCTTGGATCCGTGGCCCTTGGTGACCTTGGTCCGCAGCCTGACCGTGGCGAAAGTAGATTCGATCGGGTTGGTGGTGCGCAGGTGCACCCAGTGCTCGGCCGGGTAGTCGTAGAAGGCCAGCAGCTCGTCCTCATCGTCGGTGATCTTGGCGGCGGCCTTGGGGAACTTGGCGCGGTAGGCGGCGGCGAAGGCCTTGACGGCCGTGCGGGCGTGGTCCTTGTCCTCGGCGTTCCAGATCTCGGCCAGGGCCTTCTTCGCGCCCGGGTGCGCGGACTTCGGCAGCGCGCCGAGCACGTTCGCGATCTTGTGGAACCAGCAGCGCTGGGTCCTGGCCTGCGGGAACACCTCGCGGACCGCCGTCCAGAACCCCAGTGCCCCGTCGCCGACGGCCAGTACCGGGGCGCGCATGCCCCGGCGGGCGCAATCGCGCAGCAAGTCGGCCCGCGACTCGGCGGACTCCCGGTACCCGTCAGCCAGCGCCACCAGCTCCTTGCGCCCGTCAGCGCGCACCCCGATCATCACCAGCAGGCACAGCTTGCCCTCGCCCAGCCGGATGCCCAGGTGAATCCCGTCGACCCACAGGTAGACATAGCCGGCCTGCGACAGGTCGCGGGTCATGAACGCCGCGGCCTCGGCGCTCCATGTCTCGGTCAGCCTGGTCACTGTCGAGGATGACAGCCCGGCATGCGAGCCGAGGAACTGCCCGAGCGCGGGCACGAAGTCCCCGGACGACAGGCCATGCAGGTACAGCAGAGGGAGCACCTCGCTGATCTGCGGGGTCTTGCGCGCCCACGGCGGCAAGATCGCCGAGCTGAACCGCATCCGCTCGCCCGAGGCCGGGTCGGTGCGCTTGTCATTCACCCGCGGCGCGGTCACCTCCACCGCCCCGGCGCTGGTCAGCACCGTCCGCGGCTCGGCAGTGCCGTTACGCACTACCATCCGCCGTCCATCCTCATCGCGCAGCCCGGCGAACTGGCCGATGTACGCGGCGACCTCGGCCTGCAGCGCCGCGGCCAGCATCTGCCGGGCGCCGTCCCGCACGATCTGGTCGATCAGCGACGACGGCTGCCCCTCAGCCGGCAGCGCGCCAGCCACGTCAGGCACTACTGTGAGCATGGGTGTACCTTCCCGGCCCGGCGTTCCAGCGCCGGCCATTGCTTGAGACCTCTACGACTCGGTCACCGGGAAGGTACACCCTCCTTCGCTCGCGCCCTTCCCGGCAGATCCACAGGTTTCAAGCATTGCTCGCCGGTCATGATTGCTGGCAAGCCCTGACGCGCCCGTTCCCGGCCATCGGGCCGTGAGCGACCGTGACTGACTGACGTTCACCACAATGTACGAAGCTGCACGACCTCGAACTGCAGCCCAGATTGCAACCATCGGGTCCGTAGATTAGTGCCAGGCATCCGGCGGTAGCCAGAATCGGTACTGTACTGCTCGGTGTCCGGCATAGATGCTTGAGATCAGGCATTCTGGAGCGGTGCGTTTGGGGCTTGACGGGCGGACGGTCGCCATTGGCGTACTGGCCGTGGTTGTGGCTCTCGTGCTAGGCGCGTGGGCGGGTACTCAGGTGGGCGCCTTGGCCGGGGCACTGGCGGCGCTGGCAAGCTTGGCGCCGTCGGCGGTTCTGGCGGTGTTCCTAGAGCGGCGGCAGCGGGATGTAGCGCGTGCGAAGAGGAGGCAAGAAGCCCTCCACAGGTTCGCGCCCCCCAGACCGGCTGGTGACGGAGAGCGTCTGGCAGACGACGGGGAGGGTGAGGAGTGACGGGAGGCGAGCACCTTGGTCTTCCGGTAGCCCGCTATCTGCGGCCGGAGGAGGCAGTTGTGCCGTTTCGGAGCCGCCCCGAGCTGGATGAGCTGTTGGGTTGGTGTGTTTCTGGAGCTCGCGCGGCGGTGCGGCTGGTGATGGGGGATGGGGGCGCGGGGAAGACGCGCCTTGCGCTGCGGCTCTGGACGGAGCTGGAGGCGACTGGGTGGCAGCCGCTGTGGGTGCATCGCGGTTTGGAGCGCGACGCGGTGAGGGCGGTACACGCGGTGGGACAGCCTTGCGTGCTAGTGGTGGATTACGCCGAGACTCGCAGCGACCTGGTGGGCTTGCTGGACGACGTGACCACCGATCTAGACGCCCCGGATCTGCGGGTGGTTCTGCTGGCCCGGAGTGCCGGGGAGTGGTGGCAGCGGTTGGTCGCCAGCGTGGAGGAGCACACCGCGGCCCTGCTAGAGGCCCATGCGCCGGTTGTTCTAGGCCCGGTGCACGCAGCAGGCGGACCGCAGGAGGTATTCAACGATGCCGTCGCGGCGTTCGCGCAGCAAATGGGGACGAGACGGCCGGACGCGAGAATGGTCCTGTCTGACCCTGATCCGCTCGTCCTCGTAGTGCACGCAGCGGCCTTGCTGGCCGTCGTCGATTACACCACAGGAGCCCGCCCGCGGGATCAGGCCGTCTCGGGACAGGAGGTATTGGAGGCCTTGCTGCGGCATGAGGCCCGGTACTGGGCACGTTCGGCGGCTGGCCAGGGCCTGGACCTGGATATGAGTGTGCTGCGCCTCGTTGTCGCGGTGGGGTGCCTGATCGGCGCGGACAGCGAGAGCAGTGCGGGAGCGCTGCTGTCCCATATTCCTGATCTGGATTCAGCAGAACGCCGAGGACAGGTGGCCCGGTGGCTGCACGACCTGTATCCCGCCGCGGACGAAAACGATGCGCAGGAGCAGGAGTGGGTCGGCCCATTGCGGCCAGACCGCCTTGCCGAGGAGCTCATCACCAGCGAGTTGACGCGGCGCCCAGAGTTGACCGGGCGGCTGTTCACGGGATTGGAAGAGGCCAGGGGCGCCCGGGCCCTGACAGTGCTAGCTCGTGCAGCCATGACCCAAGACCGCGCAGTCGGTCTGCTCCGCAGCGCTGTTGCTGCCGACTTTGACCACTTGGCCGTCCCGGCGCTCTCCGTTGCGGTCGAGACCAACCCCGTGCTGGGTGAAGTGCTGAGTCAGGTCATCACTAGCCAGTCGGTGTCACGGGAGATGCTAAGGCGGATCGCCGCGGAAAGCCCTTACCCCTCGTTCGCGCTCGCTGCACCTGCGGCCGTGGTACTCCAGCGACTGGCTGACGCTTCCACCGAAGATAGCGAGCGCGCCGGATAGCAGGTTAGTCTCAGCATCCGCCTCGCCGACCTAGGCCGGCGGGAGGAGGCCCTGGCCGCGGTCGAGGAGGCAGTCACTATCCGCCGCCAACTCGCCCAGGACCGCCCCGATGCGTTCCTCCCCGATCTCGCCACGGCGCTGAACAACCAGTCCGTCTATCTGGCTGACCTGGGGCGGCGGGAGGAGGCCCTGGCCGCGGTCGAGGAGGCAGTCACTATCCGCCGCCAACTCGCCCAGGACCGCCCCGATGCGTTCCTCCCCGATC
>Ga0335081_10000479_pt1 | contig 69089 bp, 60 predicted proteins | sample Lox_Sample_35_FD_206713 | JGI IMG/M metagenome (GOLD analysis project Ga0335081, IMG submission 206713) | Soil microbial communities from Loxahatchee National Wildlife Refuge, Florida, United States - Lox_Sample_3.5 | ecosystem: Environmental > Terrestrial > Soil > Wetlands | place: USA...
GAATCCATACGGCGATCGGCATGCCGCCCCGTATATTTGAGTCTGTAAAGTTGAACCAATGTGCCTAAACGAGTGTCCATTTTAAGGAGTCAGGTCCAGGTGCATACCGCACGTCAATTATTCACGCCGGTCGGTATGCGCCGGGGGCCAGGGGGAGACTTCCCCCTCCAATTTATGTTACAATCTTCAATATCACCGTCTCAGGCCTTTTCACTTCCTTGACCGAGTGGTTCCAGATGAAAACTTTCTTCTCCCCCGGAATGTCCACCTCCTTGAGCGCCTTGACAAACAGTTCCTTGGAAACGCTTTCTATGGAACAGGCTTCGGTGCGCACGGCCTTGCAGGCACCGTAGGTGTACCATCGCCGGTCGGCGGCCACCATGAGCGCGAGGATGCGGCCGCGCTTCGCGTCGTACTGTTCCTGCAGGCGCTGCACCTCACGGCGCAGGCGCAGCGATTCTTCGATGAGGACGTCGATTTCGTTCGGCATGGGAACTCCGGGAAAATTGTATGCCTTGACAAATAATAATCATTACGGAGACACGGAAGACACAGATAAGCTCAATAGTTTGAAGTTGGAAGTTAAATGTACTTCGTTCGTTTCGTTGCTTTCAACTTTCAACCTTCAACATCCAACTCTATATCATTTTTCCTCGCGCTCTCTGGTCTCCGCGGTGATTTTTTTACCGCTCATGAAATTGACTTCGAGGCCCCCGCAATAATCCTCCCCCGCACCAGCTCCGACAGTTTTGTTTTGTCAAGCTCCTCAAATTGCGCAGGCGGAATCGGGTCGCCGATCACGAGCGTGGCCGTGCCGGGGCGGAAGCGGCCCGACCGCTTGGGCAGGATGTCGCGCGTGCCGCGGATGGTCACGGGCACCACGGGCACGCCGGCCTCGAGCGCGAGGGTGAAGCTGCCGCGCTTGAACTCGCCGACGTCGCCGCTTACGCTCCGCGTTCCCTCGGGAAACAGCACCAACGAGATGCCCTGGCGCTTGAGCTTGCCGATGGCGCGCGTGATGGACTTGCGCGCGGCGCGGGCGTTCTCGCGGTCGATCCAGATGTGGCCGATGGCGGCGATGCCCCAGCCGAAAAACGGGATAAAGAACAATTCCTTTTTCGCAATAAAGCTCAGGGAGAAGGGCAGGCCGGCGTACAGCACCGGGATGTCAAAATAGCTCTGGTGGTTCGCGATGAAAACGTAACGGCCGCCGGTGTCGAGCTTTTCCACGCCGACGGCCCGCACCCGTATGCCGCACAGCGCCATAAGGTGAATGCACCACCGGTGCGCTATGTAGCGCGCGAGCCGGTTGCTGAACGGCGCGATGCACAGGGTCACGGTGCCGTAGGCAACGGTACTCACCGCCGCCCACGCCGCGATGAACATGTTGTGGAGAAAGTTAAGGAGGCCCGTTACGCCGCGGTCTTGCTCAGCCACACGTTTTCCTTTCCGAGCCGGTTGCGCAAGAGGTCGATGGTCTCCTTTGCCGGGTTCACCGCCACGTTTTTCGCCTTGATGCGGTATTCGTTCTCCTCCTGGGTCTGCAGGTGGATGATGAGACTGCAGTCGCCCGCGGCCTTGCCGCATTCGTCGTACAGTTCCTTTACAAACGCGTCCTCGAGCCCCTGCGTCCGCAGCCGGACGTGCACGCTTTTGGTGAGCTTTTCGCGTGTCTCGGAGAGCGCGATCACGTTCTCGACGCGCAGCTTGGGCTTCTTGTCGCCCTCGCGGATGCTCACCGTGCCGCGCACCAGGATCATGGCGTCGGGCGCAAGCAGGTGACGGAACTTCTCGTACGCCTCGCCGAAGGCGAGCAGTTCCATGGAGCCGTCGAAGTCCTCTATCTCCAGGAAGGCCATGGGCCTGCCGTCGCGCTGCGTATGCGTCTTGACCGCCGTGATGATGCCGCCAACGGTGAGCGCGGTTCCCTCTCTTACTTTGTCAAGCGACTCCGCACTGAGCGTAATGTCCGTGAACCCTCGCACCTCGTCCATGAAACGCTCGAGCGGATGGCCGCTCACGTAGAAGTTGAGCACTTCCTTTTCCCTGGCGAGCAGCTCGTTGTAGGGCCACGCCTCCACGTCGGGGAGCGGCGGCTCGGGCCGCACCCTCGCGGCGGAATCCTTGTCGTCGGTTTCGAACAGACTGGTCTGGCCGCTCGCCCGGTCCTTCTGCTCGGCGCTGCCGTAGTCGATGGCCGCGTCGACGCCGGCGAACAGCCGGGCGCGCGAGCCCTTGAGGCTGTCGAGCGCGCCCGCGTACACGAGCGACTCGAGCGCCTTCTTGTTGACAAGATGCAAATCGACCGACGCGCACAGGTCGAACAGGCTCGAGAACTTGCCCTTCTTCGCCCGCGCCTCGAGGATCTTCTCCGCCGCCTTCCCCACGTTCTTGATGGTGCCCAGGCCCAGGCGTATCCTGCCCCCGTCGATGGAGCAGCGGTAGTCGCTCGTGTTCACGTCGGGCGGCAGGATCTTGATGCCCATGCGCTCGGCCTCGTTCTTGATCACGAGAAGATCGTCTTTCTTGTCAAGAACGCTCGAAAGGTTCGCGGTGAGGAATTCGATGGGGTAATGCGCCTTGAGGTACGCGCACTGGTAGGCCACGTGCGCGTACACGGTGGCGTGGGCCTTGTTGAACCCGTACCCGGCGAATTTTGCCATGCGGTCGAAGATCTCCTGCGCGATCTTCGCTTCCACCTTGCGCTTCTGCGCGCCCTCCATGAACCGCTTGCGCATGGCCTCCATTTTCTCCATATCTTTTTTCCCCATGGCCTTTCGCAGGATGTCGGCCTGGCCCAGCGTGAAGCCGCCCATTTCCTGCGCAACGCGCATCACTTGTTCCTGGTAGGTGATCACGCCGTAGGTGATCTTGAGGATCTCCTCGATCAACGGGTGCCTGTACTCCACCTTTTCCCTGCCGTGCTTGCGGTGGATGTACACGGGGATGTCTTCCATGGGGCCGGGCCGGTACAGCGCGTTCATGGCGATGAGGTCCTCGATGCCCTCGGGCTTGAGCTTGCGCAGGTTGTCCTGCATGCCCTGTGATTCGAACTGGAACACGCCCACGGTCTCGCCCCTGCCCAGCAGCGCGAGCGTTTCCTTGTCGCCGTCGGGCAGTTTCCATAAGTCAATCACCACGCCGTGGTTTTGCTTTACCAAATCTATCGTGTCTTGCAGGATGGTAAGGGTGATGAGGCCCAGAAAGTCCATTTTGATGAGACCGACCTCTTTCACGTCGTTCATGTCGAACTGGGTCATCACCTCGTCGGCGTCGGGCTGCTTGAAGAGCGGCGACCAGTTGACCACCGGGCCCGGCGCGATGATCACGCCGCCCGCGTGCATGCTCGGCTGCCGGTTGAGGCCCTCGAGCGCGCGCGCGTGACGGAACAGCTCGGCGTATTTCGGATTGGCCTTGATCGTGGCGGCGAGCTCGCCGTTGGTCGAAAGCGACGTGGCAAGATCCTTGTCCACCATTGCCGCGAGCTTGCCCGCCTCGGCGACCGTGAGGCCCATGACGCGCGCCACGTCGCGCACCACCGATTTTCCCTTCATGCGGCCGTAGGTGATGATCTGGCACACGGCGTCGCGGCCGTACCGCTTGATCACGTAGTCGATGATCTTGTACCGGTCGCGGTCCGCGAAGTCGATGTCGGCGTCGGGCATGTCGATGCGCTCGGGGTTGAGAAAGCGCTCGAACAGTAGCTCGAAGCGTATCGGGTCGACGTCGGTGATGCCGATGGAATACGCCACGAGGCTGCCGGCCGCGGAGCCGCGGCAGCCGGTCATCACGCCCTCGCGCTTCGCGGCCGCGACAAAATCGCTCACGATGAGAAAGTACCCTTCGAAGCCCATCTTGCAGATCACGCCCAGCTCGTAATCGAGCCGCTCCTGGATGCCGGGCGTGATGCGGGAATATTTTTCCTTGAGCCCGGCCTTTGCCAAATGGGAAAGATACTCCGCCTCGGAGGCGAACCCGTCGGGCACCTTTGTCTTGGGGAGCTGCGGCGGCGCCTTGATGTCGACGCTGCACCGTTCCGCGATCGCGACCGTGTTGGCGAGCGCCTCGGGCATGTCCGGAAACAGCTGCGCCATCTCCGCCGCGGACTTGAAATAGATCTGGTCTGAGCCGAACCTGAAGCGCGACTGGTCGTCGAGCGTTGTCTGCGTGCCGATGCACAGCAGCACCTCATGCGACGAGGCGTCGTCCTTGGTGAGGTAGTGCGCGTCGTTGGCGACGATGAACGGCACGCCCATGCGCCGTCCCAGCTTGATGAGCTCGTCGAACGCCACGAGCTCCTTGTCGATGCCGTGGTTCTGCAGCTCGAAGAAGAAGTTCTCTTTTCCGAAAATGTCAATGTATTCTTCGGCGATCTTCTGCGCACGCGCCGTGTCGCCCGAAAGCAGCGCGCGCGGGATGGCGCCCGCCACGCAGGCGCTCGTGGCGATGACGCCGGCCGAATATTTGCGCAGCACCTCGTTGTCGATCCGCGGCCGGTAGTAGAAGCCCTCCAGATACCCGATGGTGGAGAGCCGCATGAGGTTCTTGTAGCCCTCGAGGTTGCGCGCGAGCAGGATGAGGTGGTGGTAGTTCTCGTCGCCGGATTTTGTTTTGTCAAGCCTCGACTGCGGCGCCACGTAGGCCTCGAACCCGATGATGGGCTTGATCCCCTCCTTGAGGCAGGCGTTGTAGAACTCCACCACGCCGAACATGCCGCCGTGGTCGGTGATGGCGAGCGCGGGCATGCCGAATTCCTTCGCCTTCTCCACGAGGCTCTTGATGCGGATGGCGCCGTCGAGAAAGCTGTACTCGGTGTGGTTGTGCAGGTGCACAAAATCGCTGCGCTTGCTCATGCGGAGTCGACCCCGATCCTCTTTATTTTCTTGAGCATAAACTTCCGCTTCGATTTTCCTGACGTTGTCCCGGCCTCGAAATAAGGTTCTCCCTCCTTGTAAAGGCTCAGGGGGCTTACGATGTGCATGCCCTTTTTTATCCCGGGGCTGCCGAGATAATCCACGGCGAGCGCCTTGCCCATGATCACGGCATAATCGACCACGTGAAGCATGTCGCCCATGTCAAGTTCCTTGAGCCTCTCGCCGTACTTGCCGGCGCGCACCGGCCGCGGCGGCTCCGCCGCCTGCTGCTCGAAACTCACCATGGGGACGATCGCCGGCGCAGGCTCGGGCGCAATCTCGATGCCGGCGCGGCGCTTTTCAACCTGCCGCTCTCCCGGCGCCCGGGGATCAAACCCCATCTCCACGAGGAGCCGGCGCACCTCCTCCTCGCGGCCCCGCCGTATCATGAACACCGAATGCGGCTGCGCCGGCGTCACCAGGTTCCTGAGCGGTTCGTAGGCCGTAAGCTGGCGCGTGGCCTTCTCGTCAAACGACACCACGGAGGCGCTGGTGGTTAAATAAATTCTGGAGAACTCACGAATCCACTCTTTTACGGTCTCGGCCACGTTGTGCGGCGCGCCGTGCGAAACGAGCCACGCAACGGTCTTCTTTTCGTCGGCGCCCTCGCTCAGCGAGCCGTTGATGACGTCGCGCCTGATCACCCCTTTGTAAACCCTGTCGAACGAAACGAGCGCGCCCGCGCGCAGGAACCAGAACAGGTCCTCTGGCGAGACCTCCTGGGGCAGCACCGCCGAAAAGTCGGGCATCAGCACGATGCGGCCCGCCTGAGGCGTCACAGCGGGCACGGCGCCGCCGCGGCCGGAAAGTGAAAACGCAAGGCCGGTCTCCGCCTTGACTGCGTCGCAGCAGCCGCAGTACCGCAGCAGCGACACCGCGATGACGGCGTCGGCCCGAGCATGATCCGGGAGCGCATTGGTTAAAAGCCATGTCCGCGCCGGCGCCGCGAATAGTTTCTCAAGCGCCGTCCTGCTCCACAGCGGTACCGAGTCAAAGGCGAACCCGCGAAAGTCGGCATAGCGGTTGTCAAGAGGCAGGGCGAGCCATTCCAGCATCCTCCCGGGATCGGCACGGTAGGCGCCGCCGTCAATGACCAGCAGTTCGCGGGAGACGGCGTAATCGAGAAGCAGGGACACGCATGCGTCAAAGGCGGTTTCACGGCCTTCCACCTGCGGCAGTTCGTGGGGCGCATGAAGGAATTTCTTCAGCGCGCCTTCGGCGGCCTTGGACAGCGTCCCCTTTTTCGTTTTTTCGAGCATGCCGAGCGAGGCGAGGTTCGCGCAGACCACTATGTCGGAAAGGCAATACCAATGCGGCATCGACGCGGATTCGGCCGGCGCCCTGGTCTTGGAAGTTTCCACAAGGACTTCAGCGCAAAACGGGAAGAGCCTGTGTTCGAATTCTTCAAACGGATAATAGAACGTTTTGCCGATTGCGTCCCGGCCGGCAAACACGAGAAAAGAGGAAAGGAGCTCGTCGTCAAAATTATGCACCGCTGGAGCCGGAACTCCCCGTTTCCCGAACAGATAGGCAAGACTGCACATTACTTTTGATTCATGCGACAGGCGCTCAAATCGTGTCGCGAGCGATTTTTCCGAAGATAAGTGCTTCGCGGCATCCTTGATGAGAGATGATGAAAGGATTTTCCTCTTACCGTCTGACTCCGAAAGCGCGTATCTGAAAAACACTTCCGGCGGGAGAAGGGCAAGGTACTGTTCGAAGGCCGGGAGCGTAACGGGATTAGTCATAATTGGAGATGATAGTGAATTATCCGGCATAAATTTTTTCCGTCCGTCGCTAAAAATACTAAAATCCCGCACTCATGCGGACGCAAATAGCTTGTATCCCTTCCCCACGCCTCGTATTTTTCTTGCGATGAACAATGACTTTTCCAAAACGGCGGGAAACGGGATACTCCGCGAATCGATCACGCCGAACATTCTCATTTCCCTGCTCTGTCATGTTCTTTTTCTTACCGCCATTGTCATATTGTCAAAAGCGATTTACAAATCCAAGGAATTCGACCGGCCGCACACGTTTGATCTTATAAAACTTTCCCAGGTCTTCGAGGAAGCCGCAGAGCCTGCGAAAGCCTCGCTGCCGAAGCTTAAAACGGCCAGACCCAAGGCGCCGGCGCCCGCCGAAGTCAAGCCCCAGCCTGCGCCTGTAAAAGAGCAGAACCCTGTTCCGTCCGAGAACAAGACCGCTGCGCCGGCACCGGCAGAGACGCCGCCTGCGCCGCAGGCAGCCTCCGGACCGCCTGGGCCGGTCGCAGACGCGGCCGCTGCTCCCGACAAGATATACGAGGAAGGCACGGTTGACGGAATTCCGCAATTGATTAAACACCAGGATCCGTTTTATCCCGAATTCGTTCGTGAAGAAGGAATTTCCGGCGTGGTGAAGGGATGGGCGGTGATTGACAAAGACGGAACAATCCTCCAGGTGAAGATCACCTCTTCACCGCACGAACTGCTGTCCGAGGAAGTCGTCAAGTCCGTTGCACGGTGGAAATACAAGCCGGCGACGTTCAAAGGAGTGCCGGTAAAGATGAAAAAACAATTCGAAATTAATTTTAAACTTGAAGAATAATAAGGAACTCGACGGCGATGTCAGAAGGCTTTTCACAATAAATAAAACGTCAGCACCATGCACTCTTCTATCTCCGTCTCCTCAAACTTCGCGCACCCGATTTCCTGTGCGATCAATGAAAAATCCTGCTTGATGAAGGTGTCGTAATAGCCGCCTTCCATCCATTCCACGACTGCCGCGGCGAGGCTCCATTTCCTGTTATGATCAACGATAAAAACCGCGTTTCGGGCCACGGTGCAGAGTTTTTTCAGGATTTTTTTCTCCGTTTCCGGCGGAAACAAGTGGAGCGCAAACTGGACAAATGCGTAATCGTACGACTTTGCCGGCTCGTCAATGGCAAGAAGATCGCCTTCCCTGAAATCAATGTTCATTCCCGCGCGACGGGCGCGTTCTCTTGCCCGGCTCAGCATGCCGGTTGATGCGTCGCGGCAGGTGACCGATTTGAACAGCGGCGCCAGCTTGAGCGACAGCAGGCCCGAGCCGCAGGCGTATTCAAGCGCGGTGCACGAGGAGACGTTCGGAAGTGTTGCGATTTTTTGCCGTACGATCTCGTCGATTTTCGGGCCGAGGCTTTTCTCGATGCTGCCGTAGAACCGGAATATGCGGTTGTAAAGCCGCTTCATGGCATGGCGGGAACGGCGGTATTTGGGAAAGGAGAACATTGACCTACGCAATCAGATGATCACGCGAGCAATCACCGGACAATACACTTTATTTGCTGCTCGGCGCGCCGAACATGCCCGACCCCGACCCGCTCGAAAGCCCGAGGTTGATCTCCCCGCGCTCCGCGAGCGCGCCGAAACGCTGCCCGCTCGAGCCGAGGCCGCGTTTGAGGCCTGTGCTTGACATGCGCAAAAGCTCGTCGGTGCCGGCCAGCTCGTCTTCCCTGTTCGCGCTCAGGCCGAACGGCGGAACGTTGACCGTGTTCGACCGCACGGCGAGAAAAAACCTTCCTTCAGCGGTGAGGAACCCGCATTCGACAAGGTAGGTACGGCCCGGCGCGGGAACCCTGATGTACCAGTTGTTCGCGTAATCGTTGATCTCGACGTCGGTGTAGCCGTGCGCATTGGAGCCGTCGTAGGTTCTGCCGGTCACGTCGGAGAGGCGCAGCAGCTTCTTGGATGAATGATAGGCCTCCTCGCCCATTTTTTTCTTGAGCTCGCCGCGCGCGGCTTCGCTTATTTCCCAGTACACGAAAATCCACTCCGGATCGCGCGGCAGCGCGCGCATATAAGTGTCGTTATACTCATCGGGGACATCGGAGTGGAAGAAGTACTTGGGACCCGCGGCGTTTGACATTTGTGAAATATAGCCCGTGTCGGGCTGCTGCGGCGCCGCGGCCCGCGGTTGCGCGGCCACGGAGCGCGGCTTTTCGGGCATAGCGACTTTTACCGGACTAACCGCATGACCGCCGGTAAGTCTGGGCGGCTCGGTTTTTTTGACGGCCGTGGCTTTTTTGGTCACGGGCATTATTTTCGCGGCAGGCTTCTTCTCAGCGGGGGCAGGTTTTCTCTTTAAAAACGCTTTTACCGCCTTTGACACGCTTTTTCCCTTTACCTTTTTTCCGGTTTTCGCCGCCATGATAAACCTCCCCTGATTGCATTTTAACTGATCAGGATATTCCATAATATAATAGGAAGTAATAAGGACGACAACTGATAAGGCCAAACTAAAAAGTTATGGATAAAAATATAAAATTGTGCGCCCCGCCGAAACGGCGGCGGCCCTCCTTCCGGTCTCGCCTTCGGCTCGGGCTGGCGCGCGGAAAAAAAGTTCAGCTGCCGCAGCTGTTCGCTATTTTTTAACAAAAGAGATAAGTTGCCGCTGGATTTATTCGAGAAAATACAAATCGCGGCTAAGCCACTTTTGTCCGCGCGTTAGGGGCGACGGAGGGTGCGCCAGAGCGCATTGCCGGCCGAGCCCGGAGGAGAACCGACCCCCGGTGCTAAAACTTTTATTTTAGCACTGAGGGAAACGCCCAACTCTAATTATCTTCTTGTCAATTTATTCCGCGCTTGCCGCGCCCTTGATTAACGCGAGAGCTATCTCATTCCTCTGTATCTGGTTGGTTCCCTCATAGATCTGCGTTATCTTCGCGTCGCGCATGCGCTTTTCCATGGGGTATTCGCGCATGTAGCCGTAGCCGCCCATCACCTGCAGCGCATCGACCGTCACCTTCATGGCCGTGTCGGAGCAGAACAGCTTGGTCATGGCCGACTCCTTGGCGAACTTCTTTTCCCCTGCGTCAATGGTCTTGGCGGTCGCGTACATGAGGGCGCGCGCCGCCTCCACCTGCGTGGCCATGTCGGCGAGCAGGTGCTGGACCGCCTGGAACGACGAGATGGGCGCGCCGAACTGGACGCGCTCGCGGGAATATTTCACGGCGTCCTCGAGCGCGCCGGCCGCGATGCCGAGCGCCTGCGCTCCCACGCCGGGCCGCGAGTAGTTGAGCGTGCTGATGGTCACGATGGCACCCATGCCCTCGCGCGACAGCAGATTGGCCTTGGGTATCTTGCATTCCTGGAACACCAGCTCGGTGGTGCTCGAGGCGCGGATTCCCATTTTGTCCTCGTGCTTGCCGAAGGAGAACCCCGGCGTGCCCTTTTCAACGATGAACGCGCTGATGCCGCGCGCCCCCTTGGCCGGATTCGTTTTCGCCATGACGGTATAGATCTCGGCATTCTCCCCGTTGGTGATCCACTGCTTGGTGCCGTTGAGCATATAGTGGTCGCCCTGAAGGACCGCCGTGGTCTTCATGCCGAGCGCGTCCGAGCCGGCGTTCGCCTCGGTGAGGCCGAAGGCCGCGAGCTTTTTTCCGGCCGCGATGTCGGGCAGGTATTTCTTCTTCTGCTCCTCGGTGCCGAACAGCAGGAGGGGGAACGTGCCGAGCGCCGTTGCGGCGATGGCGAGCGAGATGCCTCCGTCCACCTTCGACATTTCCTCGACCGCGAGGCAGAGCTCGAACACGCCGCCGCCCAGGCCGCCGTACTGTTCCGGGATGTAAAGCCCGCATAAATCGGCCTCGGCGCACGCCTTCACCACGTCCCACGGGAATATGCCCTCATGGTCGTAGCGCTCGCGCACGGGGAGGATCTTCTTCTGCGCGAGCTCCCGTGCGGTGTCGACGATCATCCGCTGTTCTTCGGTTAAAAACCAGTTCATGGCGTTTCTGCTCCTTTGCTGTAGAGAATGGCTTCCTTGCTGTACGAGTGCAGCGCCGCGCGCGCGGCGTTCTGCTCGGCGATTTTCTTGTTGGGACCGGAGCCCTCGCCGAGCACGGCGCCGCCCACCTCGATCTGGATCGTGAATTCCTTTGCGTGCTCGGGCCCGCGCGCCGACACCACCTTGTACCGGGGAATGCCGAAACCGTCGCGCTGCGACAGTTCGAGGATCCGGCTCTTATGGTTGATGTTGCTCTCGTCGCTGAGAAACGCGTCGATGCTGCCGAACAGGAATTTCTCGAGGAACTTTCTTGCTTTGTCAAGGCCGCCGTCGAGGTAGACGGCGCCGAGCACGGCCTCGAACGCGTTACTCAGGATGGACAGCCGGTGGTCGCCGCCCGATTTCTTCTCCGAATACCCGAACACGAGGAACTCGCCCAGGTTCAGCGCCTGCGCGATCTCGCCGAGGATCTTGCGGCTCACCACGAGCGACTTCACCTTGGAGAGCTGGCCCTCGGTTTTTTTCGGATAGACGCGGTACAGGTGCTCGGTGACCAGACAGTTGAGCACGGCGTCGCCGAGGAACTCGAGCCGCTCGTTGGACCGCAGGCCCTTCTTGTCGTCCGGGCCCACCGACGACTTGTGCGTGAGCGACAGCATGAGCAACTGTTTGTTACGGAACCGGTAACCGATGGCCTTTTGGCATTTCGCAAGCGACGGCGGCGTGTGGCGGTCGGGATTTCGAAAGGGGAAAATGAGCCGCAGCAGGGTGCCGGGCTGCCTAGGCCGGTTCATATTTTCCAGCAACGAGCGAGGCATTGTGGCCGCCGAAACCGAAGGAATTGCTCATGATGTAACGCACCTTCCGCTGCACGGCCTTGTTCGGGGTGTAGTCGAGGTCGCACGCCGGGTCCGGGTCGTCGAGATTGGTGGTGGGGTGGATCACGTCATGGCAAAGCGACATCACCGACGCGATGAACTCGATGCCGCCCGATGCGCCGAGGCAGTGGCCGGTCATTGATTTCGTGGAACTGATGTTTACTTTTGCGGCATGCCCCCCGAACACCTTCTTTATCGCGAAGGTCTCGATCTTGTCGTTGAGATCGGTGGAGGTGCCGTGCGCGTTGATGTAATCGATCTTGTCCGGCGGGAGCCCGGCCGTTGCGAGCGACATGATCATGGAGCGTTGGGCGCCCTCGCCGTCTTCGGCCGGGGCGGTGAAATGGAAGGCGTCGCCGGTGGCGCCGTATCCCAAAAGCTCAGCGTAGATGTGCGCCTTGCGCGCGAGAGCGTGTTCGAGCGTCTCGAGCACCACGATGCCCGCGCCCTCTCCCATCACGAACCCGTCGCGCTTCTTGTCGAACGGCGAGCTTGCCTTTTGCGGAATGTCGTTGCGCGTCGAAAGCGCCTTCATCGAGCAGAAACCGGCAAACGAAAGCGGGGTTATGGCGGCTTCGGCGCCGCCGGTCACCGCGACATCCATCATCCCGGCCTTCAGCATGAGGAACGAATCGCCGATGGCATGACTGCCGGACGCGCAGGCGCTCACCACGCTGTAATTCGGCCCCTTGAGGCCAAACCCGATGGAGACCCTTCCGGCCGCCATGTCCGGGATCATCATGGGGATCAGAAACGGCGAGACGCGACTCGGGCCCCTCGACGCCAGTTTCGAATGCTCGTTTTCGAGCGTCCGAAGGCCGCCGATGCCGGAGCCGATGACCGTGCCGATGCGGGTGAGGTCTTCGGATGCCAAGTCGAGCATTGCATCTTTGATCGCCATGTCGGCCGCGGCAAGCCCGAACAGGATGAAACGGTCGGTCCTGTTGGCTTCCTTGAGATCGACGAGGGTGGAAAAGTCAAGCCCTTTCACTTCCCCGGCGATTCTCGACGGGTAATTCGCGGTATCGAACAGCGTGATGGCGCCGATGCCGGATTTGCCCGCGACAAGGGATTCCCAGAAGGATGGGACCGTGTTGCCCACAGGGCTCACGACCCCCAGACCGGTGACCACGACTCGCTTGGACATCAGGGAGCTTTCGTTTGCGGTTACAGCTTCTTCTCGAGATAATCCGTGGCGTCTTTGACGGTGCGGAGCTTTTCCGCGTCTTCGTCCGGGATCTCGATGTCGAACGCGTCCTCAAACGCCATGATGAGCTCGACCTGATCGAGGGAATCTGCGCCAAGATCTTCCACAAACGAAGCCTGCGGCGTCACTTTGTCCTCCGATACACCAAGCTTCTCCGCGATAATCTGCTTAATCTTGGTTTCTTTCTCGCTCACACTTAACTCCTTTCAAAGGTGTTACATGATTTAAACCACTATAAAATGATAATTTCCCGTTTACATTACAAGCCCGCCATCCACCGTTATCACCTGGCCGGTGATGTAGTCGGAAAGCGTTGATGACAAAAACAGCACCGCGTTGGCCACGTCGGCCGGCGCGCCCAGCCGCTGCATGGGGATGAGCGATGCGAGCTTGTCCTTGTCGGCCGGCGAGAGCTTGTCGGTCATTGCGGTTTGGATGAATCCCGGCGCCACCGCGTTCACCTGGATGTTGCGGCCCGCGAATTCCTTTGCAAGCGTCTTGGTGAGCCCGATGAGCCCGGCCTTGGACGCCGAGTAATTGGCCTGCCCCGCATTTCCCATGAGGCCGACGACCGAGGCGATGTTGACGATTTTACCCGAACGTGCTTTCATCATCAGGCGCGACACTTCTTTACAACATAAGAACGCGCTCTTGAGGTTGATGGAAAGCACGAGGTCCCAGTCTTCCTCCTTCATCCGCACAATAAGTCCGTCGCGCGTGATGCCGGCGTTGTTGACAAGGATGTCGATCGCGGGAAATTGCCCGCAAAATGCCGCAACCGTTTCGGCGATGTCGGCGGCCTTGGAGACGTCGCAGCGCAGCGCAAGGGATTTGACGCCAAGCGCCTGTACCTCCGCCGCCGTGCTCTGGGCCGTGGCAAGGTCGACATCGCACACGCCGACGTTTGCCCCGGCCTTCGCAAGCGTCAGGGCGATTTCCCTGCCGATGCCGCGGCCCGCGCCGGTCACCAGTGCGTTTTTTCCGGAAAGTTGGATCATATTCGATTCTACGAAATAGTAAAATTAATCAAAAATAATTACGCTTGATACATTACTTTCAACGAACCAAAGAAAATATGTTTTCAATGGTTCCGCACGGAACAACATTCAAAGCAGGATTGCATTTTTTTACCAGACCGGCGAGCACGGTGCCGGGCCCGGTTTCGCACAGGGTGCCGTGATCGCTTTCCGAAACGAAGGCGACCGAATCGACCCATTTCACCGGCGAGGTGAGTTGCTTGACAAGAAGCTTCTTTATCGCCGCTCCCGAGGTTTCCGGCTTTGCGGTGACGTTTGCGATCACGGGGCAGGCCGCGTCGGAAAAAGCCACGGGCCCGATGAACGCCGCGAACTCCTCGGCCGACGGCGCCATGAGCGGCGAATGGAACGCTCCGCTTACGGGCAGCATCACCGCGCGTTTCGCGCCGGCCGCCTTGCATGCCTCGCATGCCTTGGTCACGGCCGGTATTTCCCCGGAAATCACGGTCTGTTCCGGGCTGTTTTCATTCGCGCATACAACGGTGCCGCCGACCCCTGTAATGGCGTCGTGGATTTTCTTTTTGTCAAGGCCCACGATCGCCGCCATGGCGCCGGGCGTCTTTTGCCCTGCGGCGGCCATGAGCGCCCCCCTTTTCGCCACAATCGCAAGCCCGTCGCGGAACGAAAAAACGCCCGCCGCATATAGCGCGCCGTATTCTCCGAGCGAATGCCCGGCCGCAAGCGAAGGCACGATGCCTTTTTCCTTCAGCGTGTCGCAGATGATTGCTTCCACGGTGAAAAGCGCGGGCTGGGTGTTCTGCGTTTGGGTGAGCAGATCTTCCGGGCCGTTGAAAATGACTTTCACAAGGTCGTGTCCCAGTACCTGGTTGCATTCGTCAAACCGGCGCCGCGCCGCCTCGGAAGAATCGAAAAAGGTCCGGCCCATACCCACCTTCTGCGAGCCCTGGCCGGGGAACAAGAACGTATATCTCATTAATCTGTTCTCCAAGTGAGATTTGTAAACACTTCGCAACGGAGAGTGAAGAGTTAATAGTTAAGAGTTAAGAGTAAAGAGTAAAATAGAAACAAGGCGATTTTTTTTCCACTCTTCACTATTCACTCTGCGCTCTTCACGTTTTACGGTGTCTCTATGGCGATTTTTCTTAAAACCTTGCCACAACGCTGCCCCACGCCAGCCCGCCGCCGAGCGACGTGAAGACCGCCACGGTCCCGTCCTTCACCAGGCCGTCGCGCCACGCGTCTTCGAGCGCCAGCGGGATCGAGGCGGACGAGGTGTTTCCGTATTTGTCAAGATTCGTCACCACCTTCGCGCGCGGGATGCCGAGGTGCTTGGCGACGGCGTTGATGATGCGGATGTTCGCCTGGTGTGGAATGACAAGGTCGATATCGCTCAGGCGAAGGCCCGCCTGGCTCACGCCCTGTTCGATGGCCTCGCCCATGAGCCGCACCGCGTGTTTGTACACCTCGTTCCCGTTCATCTTCATATATCGGGGTTCTCCCCAAGCCGGCAGCTGCAGGATGTCTCCATGCGCGCCGTTGCTTCTCATGAAGGTGGAAAGGATGCCCCGGTCGCCGCCGGTGTGCGCCTCGACCACCACCGCCCCGGCCCCGTCGCCGAAGAGGATGCAGGTGGAGCGGTCTTTCCAGTCGAGCGTCTTTGAGATTATTTCGGCGCCCACCACGAGCATCCGTTTGCATTGACCGGTAAGAATCATGGAATGAGCGATGGAAAGCCCGTACACGAAGCCCGCACACGCGGCGGAAACGTCGAAGGCGCAGGCACGGGTGTTGCCGATGTACTGCTGGATTTTGCAGGCCGTTGACGGAAAGAAATAATCGGGGGTGAACGTGGCGCAGATGATGCCGTCGATGTCCTCGGGCAGACATTTTGCGTTGCTGAGCGCGCTCAATGCCGCCTTGCCGCCCAGCTCGTAGGCGGGGGACTCCTGGCCTTTTGCGAACACGCGGCGTGTGCGGATGCCGGTGCGCGTGGCGATCCATTCGTCCGATGTGTCAAGCAACTGTTCGAGGTCGCGGTTGGAAAGGACCCGTTCGGGAAGGCAGCTTCCCACCGAAACGATGCGCGTTCTTCGCTGCTGTGTCACGTTCTTATGCGCCTTTCACGTCCGAAATCATGGTGTCTGCAAGTACGTTTTTCCGCACCGTTGTTATCGCGGTGATAATCGCGTTGGCGATCGCGCGCGCCGAGGAGCTCCCGTGCGCCTTGAGGACGATGCCCCGTATGCCCAGAAACGGCACCGCGCCGTAATTCTCGGGGTTCAGCACGCCGTCCATTGCGCCGTGAATGGTTTCCATGAGCCCCGCGTTTTTTGCCAGCACGCTTTTTGCCAGCAGGTGAAAACTTTCGGCGGCCTTGAGCAGGACGTTGCCGGCGAACCCGTCGCACACCACCACGTCGGCTTCTCCCTGCAGAACGCCGGACCCTTCGATGAAACCGGCGTATCCCCTGCACAGCCGCGAAAGCTTCTGCCCCGCCTCCAGAAGGGTGCGGGTGCCTTTCGTGGGCTCAACTCCGATGTTGAGCAGCTTGAGCCGCGGCGTGGACAGCGCGAAGTATTTCTTGACATACGAATATCCCATCACGCCGAACGAAACGAGATGGTCGGCGCGGCAGTTCAGGTTCGCACCAACGTCAAGAAGAAGGACGGGACGCTTTCCGGTAGTGGGCAGAAAAGCCGCGAGCGCCGGACGCAGCGCGCCCTTGGGCCTGCCGAGGATGAACAGCGCCGCGCCCATCAGAACACCCGTGTCTCCCGCGCTGATCGAAGCGTCGGCCGTGCCCTGCTTCTGCAGCGTGACGATTTTTATTATGGGCGCGTCCGCGTGCGTTTTCCACACCCGCGACGGAATTTCTCCCTGCATCACCCGGTCGGCGCAATGCTCGATGAACAGCCGCCCCTTCTCCTCCTGCTCGGAAATCCCCGCGTCCTTCAGCAGCGAACGGATTTTGGCCGCGTCACCGCACAAATAAACGGCAAAAGGATCATGAACCAGACGCCTGGCTTCGATGATCCCGTCGAGGATCACCCGCGAGCCATGATCGCCGCTCATCACATCAACGGCAAGGCGGATGGGGCGCATGGTAAATCTTGTTGAGGTGTATGGTTCGCTGCAGCGGCAACGTTAATCTTCCGGCTGGATCCGTTCCACGCCGGCGTAAAAACCGCAGTTCCTGCAAATGCGGTGGGCCATTTTCGGTTGTTTGCAATGGGAGCACAATGTCGGGGCCGTGGGCCTCAACTTGAAATGCGTCCTGCGCTTGTCCCGCCTCGTGCTTGAAAGCCGTCTCTTCGGAAGGGCCATTATTCCTCCTGTATGGTATTCCAGTCGTGTTTATTTCTTCTTCTGCAATTTCTTAAGCGCTTCCCAGCGCGGATCAACCGCTTTTTCGTATTCAACGGTTATTGCCTGGTCGTGACCCGCCGGTATCCCCGTGCACGATTCGGAACACAGCGGCTTCATAGGAAGCGACAGCAGAATTTCCTCGTAAATCAACGGCGCCAGGTCCACCGTGTCGTCTGCCTCCGTGAAGAAAAGGTCGACCTCTTCATCAGGCAGCGCGTTGCGGGCCGGCACCCGAGATTTTTCCTGCATCACGATCCGGAATTCCCCGGAAACGGGACAGTCCACCGGCGCAAGGCAACGGGAACACTGCGTCCTGACCACGCAATCGTAGGTGAGCTTGAGGTGGATCTGCGACTGCAGGCGGTCGATTTCCGCCTTGCAGGCGACATCCCCGGCCGTGACTAGCCCTTCGGCTTTTTCACCGCTCACCGGCACGCTTTGAGAAAGAACGCTGTGTCCCTCGGGTATTTTTCTTATGGTAAGCAGCATGTTTGCAAAGCCTTCAAAATAATTCCTCATGCTAAAAACTGTCAAGGAAACAATATGCCCTGCCGTTTTTATGTAAAAAAGCCGAAGCGGACCATGGCTGCCAGAACGGCAGCCATGGTCCGCTTGTGCGCCAGGGATTAAGGCCGGGGCCCTACTGCGTATTGATCGCTGCGATGGCGGCGCTGGCCTTTTCAAGATTTTCGCGCGCCGTTCTCGCTTTCGACCGCATGATGCGCTCGCGCAGCTCTTCCTGCGCCGAATCTTCGGCCTTATAGTACAAAACAAAATACTGCGACGCCTCGGTAAGCAGGGTGAGCGCGTCTTTTATCTGCGTTGCGCTCATCGAAAAGGCATTGTCGGTGATGGCGATTTTCCCGAATTCGGTGGCAAGGTCTTCACTCCGCCGGCGGGTGTCCGCCGCCCGGCCGACGAGCGCGTCGAGCTCCAGCGACTGGTCGCGCAGGTCGGTGTTTATCATCTGCGATGCAAGCGTGTTGCCGCTCGAGATGATGGCATTGAGCTTGGCAGCCATGCCGGCCCTGTCCTTGTTTTCCTTCATCGCGTTCTGGAGTTGCTGATCCTTGGACCGCGCCTGCTCCTCGGCCTTGTTCTTTTCGAGCTCAAGCCGCTTGAGTTCCTCCCTGTTCCTGGCGTTCTGATCGTTGTTGACATATTGGACCGTAACCCATACCGTGCCCGCCAGTATCACGGTGGCGATAAGGTACGAAATGGAAAGCCGCGTCGGTCCGTGCGAATTGATGGCAACCATGTACGAGAGAAGCGTTATGCCGGCCAGAACGACGAGAAGAAGAATTTCTACGCTCATAGTCAGGTATCCTTCGTTAAATGGTTACTGCCTTCGTATAAAGAAAATATAGAACTTAATCACCGTCTATAGCAACTGGGAGAAACGGATTCAACTTAAAACGGCAGATCGTCTGAAGCACCCGCAGGACCCGCCGCGGGAGCGGCATCGCCGTCTCCGGACGAATCCGCAACCACGTCCGGCGTAGCGCTTGGCTCCTGCTGTCCCGCGCCGCCGGGGCCGCCCAAAAACTGCACGGTGTTGGCGATGATCTCGGTCTTGTACCGTTTATTCCCGTCCTTGTCGTCCCACGAGCGCGTGGTTATCCTTCCCTCAATGTAGGCGCTGCGGCCTTTCTTGAGGTATTGGTTGACGACCTCTGCGGTTTTCCCGTACACGACGATGTTGTGCCATTCGGTACGCTCCTGGCGCTGGCCGTTTTTATCGGTCCTTCGCTCCGTGGTCGCAAGGGGAAAGTTCGCGACCGCCTGGCCGCTGGGCAGATATTTAAGCTCAGGGTCTTTTCCCAGATTGCCGATAAGGATTGCCTTGTTTACGCCTGCCATTAAGTCCTCCAAAAAAAAGCTCAGGTGCGGAAAGGACGGAATTTATGTTGTAATAATCTACATTATGTGAAAGAGGAAAACCACTGTGAGATATGGGGCTGCGGGCGGGGTTTGCGCATGACGAGGGGACTTCAACCGCTGGAGTTTCACTTTCTATCTTGCATAAAGAAAATAGTCAATTGTAAATAAGTCGTTATCTAAGGTGATCAATGTCAGTTTATGGCTTCGTGATCCTCCCAAATCGACAAATACCCTTTTCAAGTCCATTTGACCGCCGCCCCAATCATCGGCGAAGTAATTTGAAACAGTGTCAACAACGAAATTATCGAGAAGGATTTCCATGCGTGCCGAATGGTCTTTGGAAACATGGTAACCGATTGTGACCTCACGAGTGTGAGTTCCAATAATAAGACTATCTGCGGAGTGGCTTGAAATAAATCCGAATCGGTTAAGCTCACGGAGCGTGTCTGTCCAACCGCCCGATGCGGCAACTGATAAAGAAGTGTCAGCCTTTTTCATGATGCCGGCATATTGATAGAGATCCGTGATGAGTGGCGAAGGAATGGGAATATCAGGGTCCGCTGAATGTTCAAGTGCAACCTGGCGCATCAAAGAAAACAGTAGATACGCACAAATCAGATGCCCATGATCGTTCGGATGAATCGCATCGAAATAAATTGAATCGAGGTTGATGGCACCACTCTGAACAAGAGGCCAGCACACGTTACGGTAACTGACCATCGGCAGAGAATATTGGCTTCCTACCCTGTCGTGAAACGATTGGTTTACGGTGTCACCGGTTTTGTTCATATAAAACAGCATTATCACCGGCACATCAGGGTTTTGCAGGCATTGCCGCACAAGACCCTCCATTGAGGCCATGGTGCCGAAAGAATCCAAGGGATCGTCATTTACTGCAAATTCGATGATGATGCAATCAGGGGATTTTGACAAAAGATCATCCGCCGCTCGCGAGCAGGCAAACCTGCTTCCAGTGCCTCCGACGCCGGCATTAATCTGTTCGATCCGGCAGCCAGGGTAAATTTTACCTATGAACGAACAAAGTAAGCTGGGATAATCATTCAACGGCGAAGAGGCACCAACGCCTGCTGTCACAGAGCCGCCGATGAAGCCCATGCGTACCGCCATGCCGCTTGATATTTTATTGAGAAATTTCCACATTCTACTATTGTTGCCTTTGGAGACTATCGAGCGGGCAAGAGTGGTAGTATCGGAAAAAACAGCGTGGTCAACGGTAAATGAAGTATCCCAGTCGGAATATTTGACAGGATGTACTTCTTTAACCGAATTTATGCGGACGCATCCGGAAAAAATAAACTGGAATTGAATCAAAAGAATAAGAAGGCATCTTTGCATAGGATAAATATCATTCTTGTTCAAGAAGGATACAGTAATAAAGTAATAGGGGCGCCCGTAAAGATCATTTCATTGATACTTGCTACATCTTAAATTCCCAAGAGTAAATCCAGTATGCTGCCCCACTACGGTTTGCTTGCCGTATTGAGGTTCAGGAAAAAAATCACCCCAGCGGCGATGATCGCAACGGAAATTGAAAGCCCTATCATGAAAGAGGTTATAAAACGCGCCCTGTTCTCTTTTTCCATTTTCTGCTGCGACAACTCCATTTTTTTCCATATGGTGATGCGAAGCGCCGTGTTGGTGCGCAGCGACATGCTGTAATTCCACGATTGTTCCCCGGCCGGTCCCTTGTCGAGGCGGATGGCCACCCTGGTCATCACGCCTGAAAGCGCCATTTTTGTCTCAACGGCCTTTGCCTTGAATTCCTTGAACGGATTGTTGTGCGGGAAGGTCACCTCGGGCGCCATGAGGAGGTTGTCGATGAATTCGATGACCACCGCGTTAAGAATACGGTCATAGTACGACCAGTAATTCACCGGCTTTTCCCGGAAATAGCAGTCGAGGGTGTAGAAAAGCGTGTCGCTGTGGACTGTCGGCGCGCTGCAGGCGCGCACCGAATCGACATGGAACATCTGCGCAAACAGGGCTTGGGGCGGCAGCAGCAGAAAAAGCGCGCAAAATGCGGCGTTTAAAAAAAAGGATTTTATATGCCGATTTCTTGTCATGGTATTATCTCAACAAAATTATATGTATTTTTACATAAAAGAACGATAGAAAAATAGTTTACATCCTTCATCGGCGCAGGCGTCATGAAAATATCAGGATCCTCTTTTCTCAGGCAAAAGAAGTCGGGCCGGCCCATCACCATGCTCACGGCCTACGATTTTCCTTCCGCGCGTATTCTGTCACAGTCCGGCGTCGACGTCATTCTTGTGGGAGACAGCGTGGGCACCAACGTGCTCGGATACTCCCACGAGCGGCAGGTGACCATGGACGACATGCTCCACCACGCCGCGGCGGTCTGCCGCGGCGCCGGCGGTGTGCCGGTCTTTGCCGACATGCCGTACCGCTCGTACGCGACCCCTTCCCTTGCCCTGAAGAACGCCATCCGTTTTGTCAAGAGCGGCGCCGGGGCCGTTAAAATGGAAGGCGGCAGTACTATCATCAAACAGATCGCCTTGCTCCGCAATAACGGCATCCCGGTGTGCGGCCATCTTGGATACTTGCCGCAGTCATGTCCGCGTCCCCGCGTCGTCGGGAAAACGCCCGAAGAGGCAACGCGGCTTGTCCATGACGCTTTGGCGCTCGAGAAGGCCGGCGCGTTCATGGTCGTGCTTGAGATGGTGCCCATGCAGCTTGCGCAATACATTACCAAGCTGCTCAGTATCCCCACCATCGGCATCGGCGCAGGGCCCTACTGCGACGGCCAGGTGCTGGTGTGGCACGACATGCTGGGGCTTTCGCCGGTGATATTCCGGCATGTCAAGACTTTTGCCAATGGGAAGGAAATTATTTCAAAAGCGGTGAGCCAATATATTCTTGACGTGAGAAAAAGAAGGTTCCCCACGGCGGCAAATTCGTCAAAGTTGGATGAAAATATTCTGGCCGAATTGGATATTTGATTTATTAACATTGGGCGTTCCCTCGCTGTGGAGGGGCGGTTCACGAACCGCCCCTCCACAGCGAGGTCGGCCGTCCTTCCGGGTTCCGGTACCCGGCCGCGCAAATTTACGGATACGATTTGGTGAAACATATTAGGGCGCGGCCGGGCCGGAGCGAGGGGGATACCTCCCCCGATAAAATATTCTTATTTGAAATATTTTTTTAAAAACTCCAAATCAATCTGCGGATATACCGGGAATTTATCCAGCAATTTAAGCACCCGTTCCCTCGCCTGCTTCTTGACATTTGCGTCAATCACGTATTTTGCTTTTGACGGCTTGCCGGCATTCTCGCCGGTCGCGGTGATTTCGGGCTTGGTGGCCTTTATCACGTCGGCAAGGATCGAGGCAATCACGGCCATTTCCCGCTTGCCCATGCCGAGCGTGGTGACTGCGGGCGTGCCGATGCGAAGGCCGCTCGTGTACCACGGGCCGTTGGGATCAAAGGGCAGCGAGTTGCGGTTGAGCGTGATCCCGCATTCGCGCAGGGCGCTCTCGGCCTGGCGGCCGGTGAGGCCGGCCTGCCGCACGTTGATCAGCATGAGGTGGTTGTCGGTGCCGCCCGTCGCCAGGGTGAGGCCCTCGGCGATGCAGGCCTGCGCGAGCGCCGCAGAATTCTCCACGATTTTCCGTGCGTACGTTTTAAACTTGGCCGTGTTCGCCTCGGTGAGCGCGACGGCCTTTGCGGCGATGATGTGGCCGAGCGGACCGCCGATCACGAGCGGACACCCTTTGTCAACGTGCTCTGCGAATTCCCCGGTGCACAGCACCAGGCCGCCGCGCGGGCCGCGCAGGGTCTTGTGCGTGGTGGTGGTCACCACCTGCGCGTGCGCCACCGGATTGAATTCACCGGAAAACACGCCGCCGGCAACGAGCCCGGCAAAATGCGCCATGTCTACCATGAGCACGCTTCCAGCCTTGTCCGCGATCTCGCGGAGCCGCCTAAAACTGATGCGCCGCGGATAGGCGCTGTACCCCGCAAGCAGGATGAGCGGCTTTATTTCCAGGGCCATTTTCTCGATTTCTTCATAGTCAAGAAGGCCCGTATCCTTATTCACGCTGTAGGTGTAGGCGTCGAACATCTGCGCCGACACGTTCTGCCGGTACCCGTGCGTGAGGTGGCCGCCCGAATAATAATCCATGCCGAGCAGCCTCTGATTGCCCGCTGCGCGGCGGATTGCGTCCCAGTCGGGACGCGAGAGGTGCGCGGGATTGTCGTCGGCGAGCTTCGCGAGCGCGGGCGCGGTCACCCGAGCGTTCAATATCGCCCAGTAGGCGATGAGGTTCGCGTCGGCGCCGCTGTGCGGCTGCACATAGGCGTGCTCGCAGCCGAACAGCTTGCACGCCTGCTGCGCCGCGTATTCCTCGATGTCGTCAACGTTGCCGCAGCCAGCGTAGAACCGGTGCCGGGGGATTCCCTCGGCATACTTGTCGGTGAGCAGGTTGGCCATTGCGCACTGGGTTGACAGAGAGCAATAGTTTTCACTCGCGATGAGCTTGAGGTTGCTGCGCTGGTCTGCCAGCTCCTGAACGATGGATGCGGCGACCTTCGGCGCGACCTTTGAAACTTCCGTGAGGTTTGCGATGTAGGCCAGAAAACCGGACTCGATTTTAGCCGGTTTTGTCGCGGAACAATAGGCTTTGACGGGATTGGTCGGCATAGGCGCTCTCCTTTTACGATTTCGTTGCGGCCCCTTCTGCCCAGGCGCGCGACAGAGCGGGAGATCACTCCCCGATGGTAGGTCCATCACATGCGCCAGTCGTAGTAAATGATTTTTCAATTAAAAAATAATATCAGGGATGGCAGGGTTTATTATTAGATTAAATGAAAAAGAAAAGATAAAATAAATATTTGGAGGGGGAGGTCTCCCCCTGAGGTGCAGCTTCCGCCGCTCCCAAAATGGCAAGTAAAAATAAATCGCTGGGAGCGGCGGCGATCTGCACCCATACCCCCTCCTTGGCGCCGGAGACCCGTGGTCTGCGGACATCCGGGTGGCCGTCGTTACAGCGGTGACTTCACACGCTTTGATTCGGTGGAAGAAGATGGCGACTATTGTGAAAAATATCGTCGATCTATAATCAAGTCGAAACCCTTTCAGGTATTGGGGTAATTTTTTTCACCCTGAAAAGGTGACATATTTATAGCCCAGGGCAACGCCCTGGGTCGAAAAGAAAACCACACCCTATCCCCTCTTCCGTTTCATCGGGAGAGGGGGCAAAGTGGTGAGGGTGATCCAATCATGAAAAAATCATTCCTTATTATTCTGTCAATCTATATTACCCTTGCCTTTTCCGACCAGCTGGAATTCGAAGGCGCCATACCGCCCGATGTGAACACGGCCGCGTTGACCGCCGATTATTACCGCATCTACCATCTGGTGGCGCCGCGGCAGCGGCCCGACGAGCGGCCGCTGCGCATCGTGTATTATTCCGAAAAGTCAAAGGAAAATTTCGACGATGTCCTCCCCGAATGGGGAGGCGGCGGCGCCATCGGCGGCGACCTCATCGTGATTCCCACGAAATTCAAGCCGTTCCTCGACCAGAGCTTCAGCCAGATCACCCGGCACGAGCTGGTCCACGCCGTGCTCGCGCGGGCGTATCCGGGCGTGGCCATCCCGCGCTGGTTCCACGAGGGGGTCGCCATGACCCTGTCGGGCGAAATCGGGTTCCAGGAAAACGTCGTGGTGTCTGCCGCGATTTTCACGGGCAGCCTCATGCCGCTGTCTTCCATCGATTCGGTCAACAGCTACGGCCGCAACCGCGCCGACCTCGCCTACTGCCAGAGCCACCTCGCGGTGCTGTTCCTCATCGACCAGTGCGGCATCGAGGTGGTGCCCGACCTGCTCATCATGGCGCGGAAAACCACCTCGTTCTGGAAGGGCCTGCACGCCGTGCTTGGGGTCACGCCCAACGAGTTCGAGGCGCTTTACAGAAAAGACATTTCGTCGCGGTTCCAGCTCGCGTTCGTGTTCGCCGATTACTACGCGTTCTGGGTCGCCGTCGCGCTGTTGTTTCTGGTCGCTGCGGGCGTGGCGATCGTGCGAAAACAGAAAAAGCTTGCGCAGATGGAACGCGAGGAGGCTATGGACGATGATGCAGCGCCGCCGCGGCCGCTGCCGCCAGATCCTCCTGCCGGCACTCGCCCGCCCCCCGCTCCTTTCGACCACGGCGGCCAACCCGAAGAGCAGATTGACATGGGAGAAGACCTGTATCCCGAGGATGAGTGGGAGGACGAAGAGGATGATGAAGACGACGATGATTATATCCTGTCAGACGGCGTGGAGCTGGAGGACGAGGAGGACGATGACGAATTTTACGATGAGGAAGAGGATGACGAGGACTTTGGCAGCGAAGAAGACGGAGGCACCCAGAAGAAGTAACGCATTTTTCCTGACATTTCTGTAACCTGCAATCATCAATCCACAGTTTTTATTCCGCCCGCTTCATCTCATGCTTCGGCATCTTCTCCCACAATTCCGGATACAACTTTTGGACGCAGTCGGGGCATAGAGTGTGGGAGAAGTCCACCCTGGTGCGGTGCGAGAAGTAGTCCTCGATGGTGTTCCAGTAACCGCCGTCGTCGCGGATCTTCTTGCACGAAGCGCAGATGGGGAGCAGGCCGCGGAGGGTTTCCACTTCGTCAAGCGCCTTACGCAGCTCGGCGATGAGCGCGGTGCGGTCGCGCTCGGCCAGCACGCGCGCCGTGATGTCCTGCGAGGCGATGATGGCGCCCTTCGAGAACGGGGCGATGGTGACGGACAGGAATTTCCCCCCGTACGGAAGCTGCGGGAACTCCTTGACCTGGCCGCTCCGGATGCACGCCATCATCTCGGCGTGCATGTCGATGGCGTGCTTGCCGGCGTAATCGCGGTACATCACGTCGCCGATGTTCGGCAGGCGGTCGCCCGACCTGAGCTTCGCCCTGTTCGATTTCACCACTTTTCCGTTCACGTCCACCACGATGGCGGTGACGGGCCCGTGGTTGAACAGCGCGAAGTTGAACTCTTCCTTCTCGCGCAGGCGCTCATGCTCCCGCTCAAGCCCGCGCAGCTTCGAGTTGCATTCGTCAAGTTCGCGGGTCAGGCGGCTCACTTCCGCACGGAGTTTTTCGGGGTCGTTTCCGGCATTACTCATGGAGAGTAAAATTACTTCCGTTATTTTACAAAAATGAACTGCTTATTTATCCAGATTATATCATAGACGGGACAAAGTGGGTATAAATAAAATGGAATTTTTATACTACTTGTATGGAGCGGGGGCCGCACCCCCGAACCCCACTCGTGAACACACCCGGTATGTAAGAAAAAAGATTAACGGGCTCGGACAGCACGAGCGGCTGATCCTCCTGCCTCGGGGGCGGCGCTGATGGCAAAAGAAATAAATCAGCAGTGGTGTTTGACTGATGCCAAGCGTTAGGCCGGACTGCAGGGCGCGCAAGAGCGCGTTGCCGGCCGACCCCTCGCCGAAGGCGACTTCGGGCGGTCCGGCAACGAGGCCGAAGGCCGAGCTCGGAAGGAGGGCCGCCGCCGCGAAGCGGCGGAACGCCCATATTTTTCTTATTTTGTAAAGAAGCTTATTATATCGAGAACATGCTCTCCAGATCATGCTTCGAATACACCCGGAACGAGATGAGCGTCTCCGACTTCTGGATGCCCTTCACCTTGAGCATGGTGCCGGTCACGAGGTCGGCGAGCCCCTCGTTGTCCTTGGTGCGGATCACCACGGCCAGGTCGTACCTGCCGGCGACCGAATACACCTCCGAAACGCCTTTCATGTCGGAGAGCTGCTGCGCGATGGTGTCGACCTTGTCGCGGTCGACGGTGAGAAGGACGAGGGCGGTGACCATGGAAAATTCTCCTTTTTATTGGGGACGATTTTAATCGGCGTCAAGGAACGGTACCTTGATCTTAAATACCATCAAGAATTTAAATTTCGTCTGAGGACGACTGGCATGTTTTTCTGAGCCTTCACAATTCGCGCTCGAATTTCTTGTCGTCCATGAGCGACTTGAGCATGTCGCCATTGGCTCCGATACTGCCCGCCATGCCTTCAAAGGGGTTGTCGATCACCTTTATAAGTTCCAACGGACTTCCGATCAGCGCCCTTGCCCCGCTCCTCACCAGTTCCTCTTTTCCCCTGAACCCCCACAGCGCGCCCACCGGAAACATGCCGGCCCGCTTCGCGGTCTGCATGTCGATGCCCGAGTCTCCTATGTAAACACACGCGGCGGGCTCAACGTGGAGCTGCGAGGCCGCTTCAAGGGCGATGGCAGGGTCCGGCTTTGTCGCAACGCCCTTTCGCTCGCCGAGCACCGCGCCGAAGGGAACGCCCGCCAGAAGTTTGTTTACGGACCGGAGCGTGAGGTCGTGCGGCTTGTTGGACACGATCGCGAGCGACATTTTTCTTTTGACAAGGGCATCCAGCAGTTCGGAGATGCCGGGGTATGGTCTCGTTTCCCCGAACAGCCCTTTTCCGTATTCACTGTTGATCGCGGACAGGCACGCCGTTACTTCCGCGTCGCTTTGCCGGTCGGGCGGCAGGACCCGCTGCGCCAGCACCCTTATCCCCTCGCCCACAAAAAGCCGGTAGTCGTCAACCTGGTGCGGCGGCAGGCCAAGCGACGCAAGCGCCCGGTTCACCGCCGCCGCGATGTCGGCGAGCGTGTCGAGCAGCGTGCCGTCGAGGTCGAACACTGCGGCATGAAAGCGCATGAACGGGTGTTACTCCTTGCTCGAAAGCCGGAGCGACGCGACGCGGGCGCGGATCTCGCCCAGCTTCTCGCCGCTCTTCATGAACGAGATCCATCCGATCACCACCTGGGGAATATTCACCATTACGAAAAAAAAGACCGAAAACCCGCCGGCCGTCGTTTTATCGACCCCGAACGCCAGGAGGCCGAGCACGCATAAAAACTGGAACGATCCGACATTTGAAGGCGCATTGGGAATGATCAGGCCCACGAAGATGAACAGAAGAACGGCGGCGGCCACGATGAGCGGCTGGCGGATGCCGTAGGCGTGCAGGAGGATCCAGAACGCCACGATGTGGAACATGATGTCGAAGCTCGACACAAACAGCGAAGCCCAGAACCGGTGGGTGCGGCCGATCACCTGGAGGCCTTTTCTTGTTGTGTCAAGAAAGTGCACGATGCTGCCGAAAATCCCTTTCCGGGCGGGCGCGGCGTTCGGGCCTCCCCTTTTGAAAAAAACAAGGAACACGAAGAGCGCCGCGGCTGCAAACGCCGCCGCGCCAATGATCCTGGCGGCGACCAGCACGTTGCCGGGCAGCGGCACCATCAGCGCGACGATGCCGATGCCGGCGGCAAACCAGATGCCGTCGAACAGGTATTCCACGGCCATGGAAGACACCACGCTCCAAAAGCGCGCGCCGGAAAAACGCGAAGCAAGATAGGCGCGCGCGACCTCGCCTACCCGCAAGGGCAGGATGAGGTTGAGGAAAATCCCCGCGTAAAGCGTTTGAAATGTCTTGAGCAGGGAAATCCTGCCGAACGGGCTGAGCAGCAGGTTCCACCGGATGGTCTGGGTGACGTACCGGCCGATGTCAACGAGCATGCCCAGCAACGCGAGCGGCCAGACGATATGGAAAAATTCTTTCTTAAGGCTGCCGAAGTTGACATCGTGGAACACCCAGCACAGGGCCGCGGCGGCCACAAGGTACACGAAGGCCGTTTGAAACGTTTTATTATTCAGGAGAAAGGACTTTTTTGGAATAGGCTGCGGTTCGCTCATCGTAAACCAGGTTCCTTGTATGACAGGATCAAAAAACTCACCGCAAAGGCGCCTCGCCTTCGTGCGGTATGAACCGGTCGAGCGCCTTGGCGACCTGGAGACAGAAGTTGAGGAATATTTCCTTGTCTTTCTGTGTGAAATTCTTTGCCGTGTACAGGTCGAGCGATTTCTTGTCATACAGCGACAGCGTGCCGATGATACGGCCGTTGCGCTCGAGGTACATGCACATCACCGAGCGCGAGTCCATGCCCACCCAGCCGTACGGCGAGTTCGCCAGGTCCTTGATGATGATGGCGTTTTTGTTGAGCATCGCGTCGCGGCTCACCATGCCGTCGAGCACCTCGAGTTCCTTGAGATGGGCGAACGTCTTGAGCGAGAACGAGTCGAGGATGTCAAGCTCCCTCGTCTTCTCGTTGTAAAGCCGGAGGATGGAGCTCTCGGCCTCGAGGATGACGCACGCGTGCGAGTTGATGAGGTTGGCGCATTCGGCGCGGTTGCGGGCCGAGGCGAGGTCGAACGACACCTCCGAAATCGCGGAGAACTTGATGGACTGCACCCTGAAGGACTCCATCTCGAGGTTCTTGGCCAGCTCCGCTGCGATCATGCCGCCGATCTTGGCGAGCACCGACGACTCCTCCTTCATGTCGTCGGCGTCGGCCACGAGGTGCAGGAAGAGCAAGCCCACCATGTCGCCGGCCACCTTGACCGGCTGCATGAGGTACCATTTGCCGACGCCCGCCTTGTTGCCGCCGTCCTTTTTGTCCGGGACGCACAGCGCCACCTTGTCGCCGCCCTGGAGCACGAGCTTCGAAAAATATTCGTTGAGCTTCAGTTTTTTCCCTTTTATCAATCCGATGTTGAAGGAACTCGACGCCTTGGCGAGAAACACCGCCTTTTCGGGGACATAGTCATAGTAGTTGCAGATCTCGCCCCCGAACGCATTGACGAGCTTGAGCAAGAGGAGGTTGACGCGTTCGTCGAACGGATACTTGAGGCCGAGGATGTCTCGCGCGTTGTTGAGCAGCGACAGGTAGAAGGTGGAGCTGGTCGAGCGCTCGTATTCCTTGGAGGTCTTGATGATGTCGGCCGTGAAATCGCCCAGTTTCTTTACATACGCGAGGTCGCCCTCCGAGAAGACGCGCTGCGGCGTCTTGCTGTTGATGCTCAGGATGCCCACCACCTCCTCGCCGATGAGCAGCGGCGTGCAGATCGACGACACGAGGTCCTTGCGCTCGAACTCCGAGGCGTAGCGCTCGCGGTCGGCCGCGCCCTTGATGAGCAGGGGCACGCCCGTCTTGGCCACGGTGCCGGCGATGCCCTTGCCGAGCTTCTGCGTCGTCGATTTGACGATGCCCGGCTCGAGCCCCTCGGCGATCTCTATCTTGAGCGTTTTTTTCTTGGGGTCGATGAGCATGATGGAGCCGGAGTCGGCAGCGCTGGAGCGGATGGCCACGTCGAGCACGAGCTTGAGCAGCTCCTCCTTGTTCTTCGAAAGGTAGATCGCCTCGCGGATCTCGTGGAGGGAGTTCAGCAGCCGGTTTTTGTCGTCGGTGAGCCCGGGCCCGAGAGCCTCGCGCGCGCCTGCCGAAAACAGGATGCGCGCCGAAAGGCCGCTCAGGATGTCGACGTTGGGCAGGTCGAGCTTGCGCAGCGCCCGGTACACGCTTGCATCGTTGGTGGTGTTGATGATGATGTCGATCTGGGGAAACTGCCGCAGGTCGGCGAGGTCTTCGGTCTCGTGGTTGACGATCCGCACCACCCGCGCTCCCTCGGTCTCGAGCAGCTCGGAGAGCACCGCGGCGCTTTCGCGGTTGATGCCCACGATGGCGATGGTGTGCGATTTTGCCTTGATGAGCTGCATAAACCTTATAAATTTTTGGAAAAAAATAAAAATCTGGGCGTTCCGCGGCTTCGCCGCGGCGGCCCTCCTTCCGGTCCACCCCTTCGGGTGCTTCCAAGGGTCGTCGTCCTTCGGCTCGGGCTGCCACGGCCCGATGGCGGAAGACCGCCGGGGTCCGGGCAGCACCGCGCTTTAGCGCGGCCTCCAGTCCGGCCTAACGCTTGGTATAAGTAAACCACCATTCTTGCCTTTCTGTCAAGCAGCGCAGCTTAAGGTGCACAACCATTTTTTGTTTTCCAGGGGCTGAAGGCCCCGGATCCCGAAGCGTCCCCGCTGTAATTTTATGCATCCGGACTAAGGCTGTGACACTATTGTCTTTCCGCCCGAAGGACCGAGTTAATAAAAATCCGCACTATGCGGTCTACTGATACTGTACTATTCCGCACCGAGAAATTTCAACAAAAGCCGCACGCCGAAGCCGGTGGCGAACTGCGGCACCTCGCCCTTAGCCTTCTCCTCGTTGAAGGCGGTTCCTGCGATGTCAAGGTGCGCCCACGGGATCGCGCCCACGAATTCCTGGATGAACGCCGCGCCCGTAATGGAGCTCGCGTATCCCTTTGAAAGGCTGCTCACGTTGCGCAGGTCGGCGATGTCGCTCTTCATGGTCTCGGCGTACTCCTCGTACAGCGGGAATCGCCAGAGCCGCTCGCCCGCCTCCTCGCCCGCGGCGAACAGCCGCTTGGCAAGGTCGTCATCGTTGGAAAACAGCCCGGCCGTGGTGGTGCCCAGGGCGGTAAGGATGCCGCCAGTGAGCGTGGCGAGGTCGATGATGCGGGTGGGCTTGAAGGCGTCTTTACAATACGAAATCGCGTCCGCAAGCACGAGCCTTCCCTCGGCGTCGGTGCTCAGGACCTCAACGGTCTTCCCGCTGTACGACGCGTAAACGTCGCCCGGGAAATAGGCGTGCTCGCCGATGGCGTTGTGCGCCAGCGCGCACACGCCCACCACGTTGACCCTGGGCTTCAGTTCGCCCAGCGCCTTCATAACGCCGAGCACGGCAGCGCTGCCTGCCATGTCGCAGCGCATGGTCTCGATATGGCCCGTGGGCTTAAGGTTCTGCCCGCCCGAATCAAAGGTGATGCCCTTTCCCACGATCGCGGTTTTCTCCTTTGAGCCCGGGTTGCCCCGGTACTCGATGCAAACGAGGCGCGGCGGGTATTCAGACCCGCGGCCCACGGCCGCGAGCAAATGCAGGCCTTTTTTCTCAATTTCCTTTTCGGCAAGCACCTCAACGGTCATGCCGCCTTCTTTTGCAACGAGCCGCGCCTGCTGGGCCAGGAATTCGGGGAAGGCCACGTGGGCGTTTTCGTTGACAAGGTCGCGGCTGTAATTGACGCATTCGCAGATGAAAAGCACCCGGCCCGCGCCGCGCTGGGAAGCGCCGTCGGCCACCAGCTCCACGGAAGAAAGCGGCGTTGCCTTTTCGGTTTTATACTTTGTGAACTTGTACGCGCCGAGGACCGTTCCCTCGAGCGCCGGCACCCAGGAATCGGCGCGGCGTCCCGCGCGCGGCGCAAAGAGCGAAATGTCGCCCCGCTTGAGCTCGAGCGCCTTCTGCGCGCCCGCGGCCGCAGCGCTCCTGATGACGCCCGCCGAAACCGCGTCTTTTTCACCGAGGCCGCAGTAGATGACCGCCTTCTTGCCGTCGTAACGGACCGTGGTGTCGTTTTTCTTCCCCGAAAAATCAGGGACCATCTGGGCGTTCTCTTTTGTCAGGAAGACGATTTGCGTGGGCGAATGGGCCGTCTTGGAAATGCTGAGTTTCATGCTGCCGCTTTCTAGGAGTATTTGTGGATGTATCGGGTTGATAAGGTAAAATAATTTGGGGCATTATAAAATTGTAGAATGTAAAATGTAGATTGTGGAATTGATAAATGACATCCTCCTGTTGATTTGGGAAGGTTACTTGTTTCGTTGATGGCAACAAGATAAAAAACGCAAAGGATTTTTCCTTTAAAGACTATCGGGAATCATTGGCCCACCCAATTTTTCAGTAATCATTACTTCATTCATCATCAATGTTTTATCAAGCGAACCAGGTGTTGTGAGTATTCTTTGGAATACATGAATTTTAATTTACGATTGACAAAATTCATGATTTCGTGATATATTATGGCTGAAGATCCGTTTAACTAATAAAAACGAACTTTCTTTCCTTAATTAGAGAAAATTGTTCATGGAGGCCCTATGAAAAACCCCAGAAAAATTTCAGCCTGCGCAGTTCTTGTTTTGCTGTCGTTCATTTCCCTTATGGCCCCACCCGTCATCAAGGCGTTGCCCATCGGCCCGGTGCTCCCGTTGTTTCCCCAGGCCGTGCTCACCCCTTCCGCGCCGACGCAGAACGACAGCGTCGCGCTGTGGCTGATCCTGGGACAGTCGAGCAGCTCCTGCGTGCCGACGTACACGGCTTCCTTCAAAATCATGCAGACAAGCAATTTCGTTTGCGTGAGAGCGCCGTGCGCCCAAAATTACGTCATTGCGCTGACCTACACCCAAAATCCTCCGCTCATGCTCGGAATGCCGTGCCTCGCGGTAGTCACCGATTACGGGCCGCGGTTCGCATTCGGAAAGCTTGCCGTGGGCAATTACACGGTGGTTGACAGCACCGGCGGCGGAACTGAGGTCACCGCCTTCACCGTCACCGAGCAAACGGTATCCTACCGGGTATCCGGCACCGTGATCCAGGACCCGGGCGCGCTTGCCGTGAGTGTCCCGATACCAAATACCGCCGTGTACCTTAAGACCGGTTCAGGCCTGCCGGTCGTGCTTGCAAAAAAGAGCACCGCCATCGCGTATCCGTTGTACGCCATTATCGACTCGACGGTCACCGATGCATCAGGGAAATTTTCCTTTGCGAGCGTGCCGCAGGGGGCCTATGCGCTGGGATTTGTCGCGAGCGGATATCAATCCCGCGACGTCAGCATCCAGGTCCCGCCCGACACGGTGGTTAACGTTTCGTTGCTTTCAACCGGGGCGGTGTGCACGGTAACCGGAAGCGTTAAAAAATATCAGCCACCCTGTCCTGGGATTCCCTGCGCTTCTCCGCCTATCGAGGGATGCAGCGTCACCGTTTACGTCCCCGTCCTGATACAACCGCAGGCAAACGCGGCCTTGCCCATTTTGTTGGGCAACCAGTATGTCTCTGTCACCGATGCGGAGGGCTTGTACACGATCGACAGCGTCCCGGTCACCTACGACAATTCAACGGTGACCGTCACCGCGTCAAAGGCCGGATACGCAACGGAAAGCAAACAGGCGTCCTTGTTTTCCAACAGTTCCGTCACCGTCAACTTTATTCTGACGCCGGCGTATGCCAACCCCGAAACCACGACCGTGAGCGACGTGTCGTTCATCGTGGCAACCGAAAAGCCCCAGTATACGGCCGGCAACGACATCCTGGTTCGCTACATCGTAAAGAACAATTCGATGGCAACGGTCGAGTACGATTTCCCCTCGAGCTGCCAGTTTGACATGATCGCCATTGCGCCGCCCAGGGACACCGTGTTCTGGTTCGGCCGCAATCTCGTGTGCGCCATGACCCCCACGAAGATCACGCTTGCACCAGCCGGGTCCGATACAATGAATTTTCTCAGCTTTACCGACAGCGACACCGCATCCAGCCTTGCAATCACCGCAAAGATGCTCGGCTACGACCGGAGCGCGGCGACCGTGGTTGTCCCTATTGTAAAGGTGACCGCCGTGCTGCCCGTGCAGCGCAAAACGGTCGATGCGAAGAAACCGGTGATATCCTACTCGGCGTCAACGAAAACGCTGTCGCTCATCATCCCGAAAAGCCAGAACGTGTCGGTTTCGGCCTATGTGCTCAACGGCCAGAAGATCTCACAGCTTTCAACGAAAAAATTCCTCACCGCGGGCACGCATTTGATCAATCTCAAGAACGCGTCGCTTGCAAACGGCATCATCATTTTCAAGGTGGAGGGAGAGGGGTTCAGCGCTTCGAAGCGGATCAATCTGATGGAATCGAGATAAAATAGATCGCCACAGAGGCACAGAGACACAGAGAAAAATTGAGGTAGACGTTAGTTGACAGGTGATAAGGCAGAATGATGATGTCATTGCGAGCGTCGCGAAGCAATCTTCCGAAGAGATCTTTTTGACTGTCGACCGCTGGTTTCTGACTGCTGACCGGTGACAGCGGGCTTCTGTCCGGTGACTCCTGAAAGCCGATCGTTTCCGTATGAAACATCTTTACGAGTACATGAACTACCGCGATTACCTGCGCGACTCGTACGCTGCGAAAAAAAGGGAGCACCCGTTTTATTCGTACCGGCTGTTTTCGCAGAAAGCCGGCTTCACCTCGCCCAACTTTCTCAAGCTCGTCATCGACGACAAGCGGAACCTGTCAAAAGAAAGCGTTTTCAAGTTCTCAAAGGCGCTCTCCCACAACAAAAAAGAGGCCGAATATTTTGAGAACCTTGTTTTCTTCAACCAGAGCTGGACGCTCGAGGAGAAAAACGCCTATCTTGCGAAGCTGATGAAATACCGGCGGAAAACGGACCCGAAGAAAATCGAGGAGTCGGAATATTCCTATTATTCCGAATGGTACCATCCCGTGATCAGGGAACTGGTGACCGCCGTCGATTTCAAGGGTGATTATAAAACACTCGGCCGCGCCGTGATACCGACCATCTCGGCCGTTGAGGCGGAAAAATCGGTGACGCTGCTACTTGACCTTGCCTTCATCGAAAAAACCGGCAACGGGCGTTATGCGAAGAGCGCGGCCACGCTCACCACCGGCCCGCTTGTCCGTTCCATTGCCGTGGCTAATTACCACAAGGCGATGATGCAGCGCGCCGCCGAGTCTATCGAGCGCTTCCCCGCTGACCAGCGCGACATCTCGAGCCTCACGCTCAGCGTGTCACACGCAACGAAAAACGCCGTCATCGAGAAGCTCCGCGAGTTCCGCAAGGAGCTTCTTGACATGGCGGAAGCCGACAGGAACCCGGACGTGGCGGTGCAGGTCAACTTCCAGCTTTTTCCCCTGTCCGCGCCCTTTAACAATGGCGGAGGGCGGCCATGAAACGGCGCGTTTTACCCTTTGCCGCGCTCCTGGCCCTGTGGGCCGCTCTGTGGCTATGCAGATGCAGCGTGAATATCGCCAGCGGCACCGAAACCGGCAACCCGGACATCACGGCATGCGCACAGGCAATGGCAAAGGAGGCGCTCGCCGCGCTGCACACAAAAAATCTCTGGCAGCCGTCCGCATATCTTGACAGCGCGGCAGCGGCCGACACCGTGCAGAACGTGCCGCTTGCCTCCGCCCCGGCCGGCCTTTCCAAGCGCAGCGCCGCGCTCGCCGACACCGCGCCGGTCAATGACAGCTCGCTCATCATCTACGACACCGTGACGTTCTACGATACGGTATTCAACAGGGACACCAGCTATATCCGCGACACGATCATGGTGGCCGACACCGTTTCCCGGCCGCTTCCCGCCGCGGGCGACACCGCCGTGGTGAACGTGACCGTTAGAAAAGGGTCCATTGTCATATGCGACACGGCCGTGATCGCCGACACCGTGCTGCAGAAGCGCGCCAAGGTGGTCGTGCGCGTCGTGCGGCAATCCGACGGCGCGCAGCTTTTGTATGCCGTGACCGACACGCTGTGGCTCGCGGCAGACTCGGGCGGATCATCGATCAAGGGCAACCCTGCGCCGGTTGTTCCCGCGCCGCAGTGGACGCTCGCAAACGTGGCATACACCTCCGCGGCAAACACGGCGCAAGTCGATTACCTGTTCGTGAGCGCAGTGCCGGTCACGGACACGGTCTCACTGCCCGCGCACGACCGCAACTGCATCATGAGCGCGCGGCCGCTGTTTGTCTCGCGCAGCACCGCTGCCGGCGCCACGACCCTGTCGCGGGTTTACTTCAGCGAACCTGATTCGACGCTCGGCATCGTCACGTTTTATCCCGGCGTTGCCGACACCGCCGAAAGCCTCACGGTTGCCTATAAAGTTGACATAGGGAAAAACCTCTCCAGCGCCGGCGACGACCGCCTGCTCGCTATTTCCCGCAGCGTCGTGTACCGTTCCCTGTCGCCGTACCGCAGTATCAGTATCCGCATCAGCCCGGACCCGCAGACCATGACCGGCGTGGAGCCGGCCGTGGGGCTCGCCTCCATAACACTGACAAACGCCAATGGCGCTTCCGCGGCGTTCTACGGCGTCGCGGACACCGCGAACGGCCTTACCGGCGTCATCACGCGGAACGGATCGAGGTATCAGGTAAGCGTGGGAATTGACGGGAAGACGAGCGTGGTGGAGATTGTCAGGTAATCAGGTTTGGTTTTTTAAAGACCATTTTTATACTCTGGCGAGGACACCGCTTCATGGTTTCCCCTGGCCCCCGGCTTCCGACGCTACGCGCCGGCGATCCGGGGCGCACCCTTTCCAGCAAAGGGGCGCGCGAATTCGCTCGCATTACGCTCGCGAGGCGTCGCCCCTTCGCAACGCAACCTCAGCGGTACGCGCTTCGCGCTATAAAAAAGAATTCCCCTTCGTTATCCTTTTTTTCACATCAGTGGCGTAACAATCCGCAAAAGGATCGGGAAATTCATCGCAGCCGACAAAAAGGGCTTGATTTGCAAATACAAGATGGTAGTATTATCTATAAAACATTATTAAACCGTAAAGGGAGATAATACGCCATGAAACTTCGCAGCAAGATGACCATCAACGGCAAGACCTATCCAGCGGGCTCAACTATTCCATGGTACATGCTCTACCCTTTCTTCATGGTTCACATGCTGATATTCGGCCTCTCAGGCTTTTTCATGGCCTATGGCTCAAAGAACACGCCGGTGCTCTTTCTTTACGCGCACGGCGGCCTTGCGATCACGGTATATGTGGTGTTTTACCTCGTCATGTTCGGGCTTGACGAAGTAAAATGGATGTTCATCAACGCCGGCCTGGGCATACTCGGGATCTACAGCCAGATCGGATGGGTGCTGTCGTTGTTCGGGAAAAAAGTCGGCAATTACCCGTTTTACGTTCATGTGATACCGTTTCTGTATTTCGTTCTTTACACGTTCCTGATACGGCACGCGTTCCTCGACATATTCCAGGCGCGGGAGGACGGCGCGAAAAAAAAGATCGTGGAATATGCCTATATCATCTTGTCTTTGGGGTTATACGTGGGGAGTTATTTTCTGCAGAGGCGGTAATCGTGCACACCCGCGGTAAAAAACGATTATCCATCGCCATCGGGTTAGCCCTTTTGTTGACATCCTCTGCTCATTCCCAATTGGAAAGAATTACCAAAGAGGAATCTGCTTGCATTGATTCAGTCAATCTGCAATTCGAATCTCAAATTCGGGCCATCTGGCCGGCTTTTGCTCCTCATTCAAAACTGTCCGACAGCATGTTTCAAAAACACTATCCAGGATCGGCATGCGTGAAAAAAATATTGGGAAGAGACCGCGGAAGCCAAATATCGACAACAATTCCTTTGGAGAATGGAAAATATCTTGTCAGATATTTGTTTTATGAGGATAGAGGGCAGCTTTCATTTTCTTTTTACAGTGAGCAGGAAATTGATGACTCAATTAAAGCGGCGCTTCGAAATTTAGGCTGTTCTGTAGAAACAGACAGCACTTTCACCTTTAATACTGTCTTTATTAGGAAACACCGGCTTCCAGAGATGCCACGTGCGGAGTGTTTATATAAAGCATTTTCAAAACCGCCGGTCTGCTGGGAAATCTATCCAAACCACGGCAAATGCTTTCAGGATAAAAGTAATGATTGCAAATAGAATTTGCCGGCTCAATCATAAAGCTCGGCCTTTCGTATATTTTATGAGTAATGGCTGAAGCCGGCCAGGGCAAGAAAGAAAATCCAGATGAATGCGGATGAATTATACAAACAAGAAGTAAAAATATTCGACAGAAAATCGATAGATATAGCTACCCTTTTTGGGGGCCCGATTGTCGCCGGTTACATGATTTCGGAAAACTACAGGGCGTTTGGAAATTTTACTGCGGCGCGAAGGGCGATGATAATTGGAATACTAAGCACGATTCTCCTTTTTTCACTTCTCATAGCCATTCCTCAAAAATATTCGGAAAAAATTCCTCACTATTTTATCCCGGCGGCATATACGGGCATTATCGCGTTTTTATTGGAAAAACTCCAGGGCAAATTAATTAAGGATCATATAACCCGGGACGGCGGCGTCCATTCAGGTTGGCGTGCCGCAAAAATCGGCCTTGTTGGATTATGCATAACGTTAATCTTTATTTTCGGATATTCATTTGCTCTTTCATCCTTTTCGCCGGAAATGGAAGGGAAAGTCATAAATTTAAAAGAACTAAGAGGCAAGGTATTTTATGATGGATTGTCCGATGAGGAGGCAACGGAAATTGCAAACACCTTAAAAAAATTGGACTACTTTGATCCAAACGAAGCGGTTTTTTTAAAAATCGAAAAGCAAAACGACGGCTATCGATTTCTCATACCAATGCCGAAAAAAGCTTGGACAAGCCCCGAACTGCTTGGGTTTCTGCTTGTCAAAAAGGCTGAACTGGAAGATTTGTATCCCACCAAGCAAATATCGATCTTTTTATTTGAAGATGGATTCAGGGGACGTGAAAAAACGCTGATCGATTATAAAGGCAGCTATCTTTATTCGTGGGTGAAACATCCGCTGTCGCCGGAAAGCGATTCGCTTATCCTGCAGAGGCTTATTATTCAGTTATCGTTTTGGAAAGCCTTTTTTGAATTTGGTATTTCGAATAATGAGGCTTATATGAGTTGGGGCGGGATCCCAACCCCGATTAGATTCGCTTCAAATGGTATTGGGGCTATGGACCAAGACCGGATTTCTCAGAATTGGATATACACATTTTATGACAAAGAAAGTGCCCTGAAAGCCTATAACTGGCTTAATTTCTCCTTTCATGGATTACATTGGGAGGAAAATAAATTAGTTTATAAATCTTATATCTCTGCATTGAATGGAATGATCTCAAATTTAAAAGGGTTTCAAAACTCATTGAGTTCAATTAAAAAAGAAACGGCAGATCCATTGAAGAACAATTGAGTCAAAAACATTGCAACCAAGGGCTCTGTTATATGCCGGAATTGGTTTCGGGTTTACCTCAGGGACCTTGCTTAAAAAGGGGGAAAAACCATTTACCATTAAAATTCCCAATAAAATTTTTCGTTTTGCCTGACCATTTGCGGTAAAACACATTATATTATTAGGTTGAATTGCATGATTTTAGTATTTTTTCAGATTGTAATTTTAACCCTTTAAATCAAAGGAGATGTCCATGGCTCCCAAAAAGACGCTCTTGCTGGCAATTTGTTTTGTCATGATCGGATCCGCGTTCGCGCAACAAGTCACCTGGATGAGGTCGTCCAGCGGCGGCGACAAAATGAAGATGCAAACGCTCTCATTTCACGCCGCAGGCACCACCGAACCGTTGACCGTTACCGTAAATCCGGCGCAGACCTATCAGACCATGGTGGGATTCGGCGGTTCCTTCACCGATGCCGGGGCGTGGGCGTTGAACTACCTCAGTGCCACCGACCGCGCGGCGGTGGAGGCGGCCTACTTCGGCCCCACCGGCGCCAATTACGAAGTATGCCGCTCTCAGATGGGTGCAAGCGATTTTTCCGCGGTTTTATACAGTTACGATGACAATGCGGGCGACTATTCCCTGAGCAAGTTCAGCGTTGCGCATGACCAGACATACATACTTCAATGGGAAAAAGAAGCCATGGGGCTGAATCCCGACCTTAAAATCTTCGGCTCCCCCTGGAGCGCGCCGGGATGGATGAAGTCGAACGGGAACATGGACAATGGCGGGTCGTTGCTCGCGAATTGCGACACCACATGGGCATTGTATTTTGTCAAGTGGTACCAGGCATACAAGGCATTCGGCGTGACGCCATGGGGGGTCACCATTCAGAACGAACCGGCCGCGACGCAGAGCTGGCCTTCCATGATCTTCTCGGACGTCCAGGAGCGGGATTTCATGAAGAACTATCTCGGGCCTATGCTGGCAAGGAACAATCTCGGTCCGAACGTCCTCAATGTCATGTTTCTCGACCACAACAGGGATATGATGGTCCAGTGGGCAAACACGTTCTATTCCGACGCTACCGTGACCCCCATGGTATGGGGAGAGGCAATCCACTGGTACGACTACCAGAACCTGTTCAGCGCGGTCAACACGGTTTACACGACATACAAGAGTTTGGGCAAGCACATCCTCGCGACTGAGCAATGCATCACCGGCTTTAACCAGTCCAATCCTGAATCGTGGCAGCAGAGCGCGGAAAACTACGCCCACGACATCTGGGGTGATTGCACCAACGGCTCCGAAGGCTGGGTGGACTGGAACATGATCCTCAACCAGCAGGGAGGCCCGAACCTGTCCTCGAACTGGTGCGATGCCGGAATTCTCATCAATACCGCGGCCAAGACATATACAATGAGGCCCGTTTACTATGCAATGGCCCAATATTCGAAATATGTCCGGACCGGCGCAGTGCGCATAGGCACCACGTTGTCAGGCAGCTATACCCCCGAGGTAATGGCCTTTAAAAATCCCGACTCCAGTTATGCGGTGATCGTGCACAATCCGGCAAACGCCTCGTATAACGGCAGAGTGGTGATCGGAAGCAATCAGATTGAATATGCGACGACGCCCTATTCCATTGACGACTTTTTCTGGTATCCGGGCGGAGTTCCGGTCATCAACAATAAAAAACCTGCCGGGACTGTCCACTCATCGGCAAAAAGCAATCTTTCGGCCTGGCGCCAGGTAATGGGCCTTGACAGATCAGATGTGCTTGGACCCGAAGCCTATACGGTGTCGGGAAAAAGAGTATTGACATCTCCCGCGGGCCGTGTTACTCCGGGCGTATACGTGACCAAGCCGGGTCAAAACTAAAAAGCCAAATAGTCACACGGCTCCCCGCTCGCCCGGCGGGGAGCCGTGCTTCATAAATGTAATCTGACGGTCATTGCTTTGCGGTTTTCCGTGAAACATCATTCCCAAGGTGAATGACGGACTTTGACGCGAGCCATTCCTATCTTATATTCTTAATAGTCCGCTCAGCGCGCTTTCATTCAGTATCGAAATCGCGAAGACCGGGGAGAATCAACAGTCTTTTCTTGACTGCATCACAGGATTTCTGAAAACCATCACAAACAAACTCTTTCAAAGGAGTCTCACGAATGATGAAGCACAGACTTTATTTTGCCGTAATCGCCGGCATCATCTGCCTGGGCGCCTTGCTGCAAGCCGCGAGCGCCGGGGAAACGGACACGACTGCCAATCCGGTCTCATCGGGATTGAACGCGCTCGGCCTGCATTTCTCGGGCTTCTCGTCCTCGGAATTCGGCCAGTTGGAATGGCCCCACATGCTTTCCGACTCCTGCGCCCACCAGGACGTCATGCGGACCTATGTTAATTTCGGTTTCAATAAGCAGCTGGGAGACAGGTTCCAGATCCAGGCCGCTATCGAGGGAAAGCTGTATTACAATACCTTCCCCCAAAACGAAAAAGGCGGCGTTGAAGGGTTCTTTTTGCCCTCGATGTATTACGCCTTCTACTTCGACCGGGCCTTCAGCAACTTCTACCTCGGCGACGCCGAGTCGCCGTATCTCCAGTTCACCCTTGGCTACTTCCCTTTTAAGTACAATCCCGATGCGCGCGATCTCGGCGAGTATCTTTACAGAAGCGGATGCTATCCTGCGGTGCTCTTCAATCAATTCGATTTTGCGCTGGCAAGGCTCCTGGGCTTGAAGATAAGCAGTGACCTCGGCCCCTCGCTGTTTCATACCCACCTCGACCTCATTCTCAATGCATCAACCGACATGCCCCCCTTCTTCGATTTGAACCTCGGGGGCATTGCCACCTTTGACATGGCAAAGATCTTCAACTTAGGCGTGGGCGCCATGTATCAGAGTCTCGTGCCCGCAAACGATGGTCTTACGTCTCCCCACACCGAGACCATCGGAACTGGGCTCGCTTCCAATGGCAACGCCTACGACGTTGTATTGGATTCCAACGGCGGCGTCGCTTCGGCGAAATACTACACGGCCGCCGGATTGAAGCTGATGGGGCGCTTTTCCTTTGATCCGAAGCGTTTCTTCGGGTCGCCCGACCATTTCTTGTTCATCGGAAACGAGGGTTTAAAATTATTCGGAGAAGCGGCGATACTTGGAGTGCAGAGCTATCCTTCAAGCCAGGACAACCCCTACGGATACGACACGCTCATACACAAGGTACCAATCATGCTGGGCATCAACCTGCCTTCATTCGACTTTGGGAGCTTCAGCATTTTCGACGTGCTTTCGCTGCAATTCGAGTATTACGATTGCAAATACCCCAACAATTATCAATACAAGGACCAGTCTCTATGGCAGCCGGTCCCGGTTCCCCAAGGGGTGGCCTACACGACTGAGCCTTTTAGCAACTATGCCCATGATGACAACTTGAAATGGGCCGTGTATGCAAAGAAAACTTTCAAGAACGGTCTTTTCGCTGTGGCACAGGTCGCGTGCGACCACATCCGCAATGAATCGCCGGTCAACAATTTTTACGATTCCGAAGAGGTGCTGCGGACAAAGCTGTCATGGTGGATGGTGCTGAAGCTGGGATTGCTTTTTTAAGGAGCAACTTTTGTAAAAGGCTCCGCACCGGATCAGCGTGTGCCCCGCCCGCCGCAACAAAATTGCGGCGGGCGGGGCATTTACTTTACAAGCGAGTTCTCTTATTTTACGTACGAACAGCAGTAATCCGTCAGCGCCGACACCTTGAGCTTGAACTTCGAATTGGCCGGCACCTCGAAGGTCTGTCCTGCCGAGAACGCCTTCCAGGCCGGATTGCCCGGAAGCTGAACGGTCAGGTTTCCCGCGAGTATCTCCATGATTTCCTTGTCCGCGGTGCCGAATTCATACTCCCCCGGCATCATGATGCCAAGGGTCTTCTTCTCCCCGCCGGCGAACAGAACGGTCCTGCTGGTGACATTGCCGCCGAAATAAACGTTTGCTTTTTTGACCACGGTGACGCTGGCGAACTGGTCCATGGGCTCCTTCACTTTCTGTTGGCGTTATTTTTTCGTGCTTTCAGTATTGACATTTGCGACTGAATCGGGTTTCGGCGCGGGTGCTGCCGGCGCAGGCTGCTGCGCCGGCGTGTTCGGCGGCCCGCTGCCGCGGTACCTTCCGCGGTTGTAGCCCTCGGGCGGCAGGCCGGGGCCGGGCGGCGTCTGCTGCACTGCCGGCGGGGGCTTTACCGCGGCCTGCGGCACTGCGGCAGAGTCGCTGACCGCCAGGGAATCCTGCGTCTTCTTTGTTACGGGCACGCCCTTTTGCGCCGGCGCCGCCGCGCCCGATGCCGGAGACCTCCGGAGGGCGCGCAGGGCCGCGAGCGAGTCGGCGACCACCTTGAGCCTCGGCCGCGCCTCGTTCTGGCAGTATGACGACGACGGGAACGAGTCGCACAGCGTTTCGTAAAGCCCCTTGGCGGTCCTGTTTTTGTCAAGCACGTTGTCGTTGATCCAAGCCGCCGCGTACAGGCTCTTGGGGCCGAAGTCGGAATTCGGGTATTTTTTATACACCTCCACGTACGCCGTTGCGGCTGAATCGGGGTTGCTGTCGGCAAAGAATATTTTCTCCGCCGCGTCAAACGCCTCGCGGGCCGAGTCCTGGCGCGTGAAGATGGTGACGGTCTCGCCGCGCGCGATCTGCGCCTTCTGCGCGTAGATGTTGGCCGGGTACCGCGCGATGAGCAGTTTGAAAAGGCTGTCGGCCTTCACGCTGTCGGCGAGGGCGTACCGCGCGATCCACGCCGCGGAATACAGCGCCTTGGGCGCCTGGGCCGCGTGCTGCGTGTCGCGCACCGACGCGCAGTAGTGCTTGTACGCCGAGTCCGGCTGGTCAAGCTCGAGCCAGAACAGCTCGCCGACCTTGAAGTCGGTGCTCGACGCCGTCTTCAGGGTGTCGGGCGCCTTTTTGTCGGTGCGGAATTTAAACAGGGTTTCTATCGCCTTGCTGCGCCTGGTCGCCACATCCTTCATGTCGGCATTTTTAAGCACGGGTATGGCCTTGTCAAAGCACTCCTTGGCTTTCTTGAGGTCGTCTTTTTTCATCTGGTAAATGCAGCCCAGGTAAAACCATGCATCGCCCACCGCGTCGCCCGCCGTGGCGCTCTCGCACACCTGCTTGTACATGTCGATGGCCTCGTCGGTCCTGCCGAGCCGGTCGAGGATGTCGCCTTTTTTAAGGCGGATGAGCGCCACCTTCGCCACGTACTGCTTGACGGGGAGCATCGCATTGACAATAGCGAGCGCCCGGTTGAGATCGCCCTTGTCGGCGTAGCACGACGCGAGCAGGTAGTCGATGCGGTACAGCTGGTCGGAAAGGTCCTTGACGCGGGGCGACTTTTCAAGGTACGCGATCGCCTTGTCGTATTGCTTGAGGTCGCTGTAGAGCTGGGCTATTTTTATGGCGAGGTCCATCTTCTGGTCGTCGGCTTTGGCGGCCTTGTAATTTTCCTCGAGAATCATGATCGCCTGCGACTTGCCCTCCCTGCGCATGGCGAGATCGGCCTTGAACATGTTTATCTCCTGCCCCTTGTTGACTTGCGGATACCGCTCAACGGCAAGCGCAAACGCCTTTTCGGCCTCCTCAAGGTCTCCCGCTTTCAAATAAGCGCGGCCGATGAACACGTAGGTCTCCGGGATAAAGGGGCTGTTCGGGAATTCCTTCTGCATCTGCCGGAAGGTGCGGATCGCCTTGTCGCATTCGCCCAGATAATAGTGCGACTTTCCGACGAGGAACAGCGCCTTGTCGTGCCATTTTTTACTCCGAGGATACAGCTCAAACACTTTGTTGCCCTTGTCAATCGCCTTTTTGAAACCCGCTTCCACTTCCGGCGGCAGACCCGTTGAATCCGGATTGTTCTTGAGAATTTTCAGGTGCGCCTTGAGCGCGGTCTCGTAGGCGGTCTCGGCGTTGTAATACAGATTGAAGTAAACGCACCCGATGTTGACGCATGCAAAGCATGCGGCAATAATCACGGCACCGGGCGGGAAACGCAAGCGGGTATTTTTCATGGGACGGAGATTTCCAGACATCCAGACTTCATCGTATCGTGGCGGTGATAAGGAGTTTTACTTCCAGTAAAATATATATTGATGCAAATAATACGGACAGGTATGAAATAGATTGCCCTTCAGGCGGCAATTTTGATTCATGGGGAGTTATAGCGCCTTGTATTTTAATGCTCAGTATGATGCAGCAATCGCGCCTTAACATTATCATTCCAGCAATTTTCCTCTTATGCGTGAGCGGCTTCGCGCCGGCAGCGGGCCAACCGGCGCAGGAAGCGAATAAAAATCCGGCGCCCGCCGCACCAGGTTCATCCGATTCGTCAAACGGACAAAAATCCGCGGTTCCCCCGGCGGGCAAAGCGGACACTGCTGCGGGCAAAAATCCGGCCGGCATCGTTCTTCCCACGGCGCCAAAACCGGTGTCCGGCGCGGACTCGCTGGCAAGAGCGCACAAGCGGGACTCCCTCGCCGGTGAAATCGTGCGCCGCAAGGAACGCCCCATGCGGTTCCCCGCGGCGCTTGACTCGGTGTTCAGTTCCTCCACTCTCGAGCCGTGGCAGCTTTTTCATTCCGACGCCTCCGGCGTTTCGGAGGCGGCGCGCGCGCTCCCGCAGGTGGTATATGTTCCATATTCCCTGACGAGCCAGCTCAACCGTTTCATGCTGTACGGGTTCCCGCTGCTGCCCAACGCCGCGGCAATTGACAACGGAGCATTTTACGACAACCCCTCGCCGGTCTCCGGCAGCGACGGCCTGTTCTGCACCCAGGTCGACCAAGTGCGGACCGCGCCGCCCTACGGCCTTTCCTGTTCCCAGCTCCCCTACGGCCTTGTGGTTCCCCACGCCGACGTGCTGTGGGAAAACGGGGCGTTCAGCGAAAACCTCCTGGGCGTGCGCTTTGCGCGGCCTCTCACGAAAAACACGGACATCGGCGTGTTTTCAAACTACCGGTACAGTGCGCCGTTTACTTATTCAACGGCAAACGACATGCAATCGCTTTTCGGGTACGCCATTTCGGACACCTCCCTGCTCGCCAATAACGGCAGGAACCCGCTTTCAAACGAAAGCCGGGTTTCGCTGAGACTCGATTCGCACAGCGAGCAATGGGGCACGGCCTCCCTGTCGTACTCCTATCGGGATTTACAAAACGACATGGCGATGCAGTATACCGACACCGTCGCAAGAGCAACGTCGCTGCAATGGAAGAAAATAACGGCCTTCGGCAATGAGCTGCAGGCCCAGGTGCGTGCACTGCCCGTCGGCAGGCTGGCCGTGAACGCCGATGCGAAGGCGGTGCTCGAAGGTCACACCGCAGACTATCCGTTCATCGTCAGCGCCATTCCGGTCAAGCAATTGGGGCGCAACAGCGAGCTTTCGGGGATGCTGGAGCCGTACCTTGCCCTCGGCGCCGACACGTTCCTGGTGAACGGCGCGGGCCAGCACATCGAGCGCGTCCGATACGACCAGTCCCTGGCGAAAGTCACCATCGGTGATTTCCGGCTCGCCTACCGGCGCGCCTTCTCGTTGAACGAGGCGCTCGGCGCATCTGTCAATGTCTCCGGCGGCGGCGGCACCGGAACCATGGACATGCCATTCCGAAACGACAATACCTTTTTTCTCGTCTACGACGCCCAGATTGCCGCGCACGCCGGCAAGCAGAGCATCCGGCTGTTTGCGACCCGCGACCTCGCACCGGTGGTGCTGCCCTACGACACCGCGGTTTCCTTCGCCACGCTGTTCGATGCTTATCAGGCCTACGGCGCGGATGTATTCCTCGAGTATAAAAAAATCGGCCTTAGCGCCGGCGTGTGCGGGGAAACGGGGCTCGACTCTTCCGGCGCGCTGCTCTGGCCCGACAGGGTCATGCCGTACCGCCAGCCCGACATGTCGTTTTTCGTGGAGCCGCTCTTCGGCAGGTGGCTCGGGTTTGCGCTGAGCTCACGGCTCATGCTTACCGACGCGAGGCCGTATTTCAAGTCGCAGAGCAGCCTGAGCTACGAGGCGCACCCGCTCGGCGGCAAGGAGCACATCACCGTGGATCTTTTGTACGATTTCTGGAGCCGCCGCGACCCGCTGACTTACGGCGGGATCAGCCTGTGGAGCAGGGAGCTCTCCAGCCTGTCGCTCAGGCTGGCGGTCCATATCCAGGGATTCAATCTCTTCTACAAGGTCGACAACGTGCTCAACCGCAAATACGCCTATGTGCCGGGGTATTTCATGCCGGGAATCACGTTTCGGTGGGGATTCCAGTGGCTCATCCAATGACCAGGAACTTCTGCTTGTAGGACTTTCCCCCGTACTTTACAATAAAGAAGTAGACGCCGGGCGCGACGGCCGTTCCGCGGTCGGGCCAGAAATTGCGGTGCACCACGCCGGCCTGCGCGGCCACCACCTCGGTGCGCTGCCACACGAGCGTCCCGTCGGCGGAGCGGATGGCCATCACCAGCACCTGGGAATAGCTGCGCGGGTCGTCGGGCAGCGAGGTGAATTCGAGGCTGAGCTGCTGGCCTTTTCTCATTATGTCAAGCACGTTGGGCACCAGGACGAACTGCGACGCGGGCCGCGGCAGCACCGTGACCGCAATCTCGTTCGTGATCCTTTCGCCGAGCGTGACATCGGCGGGCGTTGACGCACGGTAGCCGCGCGCGACGCCGTACAGGGTTATCACCGACGACGGCACGGCGGTAAGCAGAACGTGCCCGGCCGAATCGGTTTGCGCAACGGTAAAAGTTGCCGTGCCCTGCGGTTTCCAGAAAATGTTTCCCGCCACCGGCCTGCCCAGCGTATCACGCATCGTCACCGAACAGACATACCGGGCCGCCAGAATGACTTTTTCGCGCGAATGCCTTGCCGCGATCACCACCTGCGTCGGAAAATAAGCGCCGTTCCCCACCAAAAGGGTTTCGGGAAACGCCCCGCCCAACGTGACCACCGCGTAACCGGCGCTGTCGCTCGTGCCGGCGGGATACCCCGCGGCCGTGACCGTTGCGCCGGCAACGCAGTGGCCGAACGAGTCCGCCACCGTGACATAGGTTTGATTGTATGGTAGACAAGCGAGAAACGCGTCGGGCACGCCGCGGCCGTAGCTGTTGTCAATCGAGGTCTGGCCGGGAGCGAAAAAACAGGACGTGTACAACCGGTTGCGGATCGCGGCCGCGGAATCGCCCCCGTTCTTCTGAAGCACCAGCCCGCACACGCCGGCAACCACCGGCGCGGCGAACGATGTCCCGGAGCCCTGCGTGTAGCTGATTGACGGATCGTATATCGAGGGCACGGTGACATCTACGCCCTGGGCCACGCAATCGGGCTTGATCCGTCCGTCGGCGGTGGGGCCTCTGTCCGAGAAATCGGCGATTTTCAAACTGGAATCCACGGCGCCCACCGACACCACGCCGTCCACGTCCGCGGGCGCGGCCAGGAAGGGATCTTCGTTCCCCATGGAATTAACCACGATCATGCCGAACGCGATTGCCTGGCGCGCGGCTTTCGATATGATGGTGGTTTTGCCGTCCATGTCCTGAAAGGTGTAATCGGTGTCGGGCGGCGTGAAGCCGGTATTGTACCCCAGCGAGCTGCTCACGATGTCAACGCCCAAGCTCTCGGCCCAGACCATGGCCGCGGCCCAGTTGTCCTCCTCGTAATGCCGTTCCACGGGAGAATCCTCGGTGCGCGCGAGCACAAAGCGCGCGTTGTACGCGACGCCCATGAAATTTCCCGGGTCATACCCGGCGATGAGTGAGAGCGTCATGGAGCCGTGCTCGTCGTTGTGCCAGTACGGATTCGCCATGTCGTTTGCCACGGAATCCGGATCGGCAACGGTGTTGTCGTGGTCGATGAAATCGCTGTCCGCCAGAAGCAGGTTGTGGTCGTTGAAATACGAAAAGCACCGGTGCCTGGTGCGGAACCCGGAATCGAAAAGGCCGATGACGAGGCCGGTGCCCGGCGGCGCGGCTTCCTTCGCCGAGAGGTAGCGCTGCGCTGCCGGCACCACGAGCATCGAAAGCTGGCCCGCGCTCTGGCCATAGACCGGGTCGGGACCCTGGGCAGATTTTTTTTCCAGGCCCTTGGCATTTTTCAACGGCGCCTGGTTTGCAAATGACCGCACGGGGACGAGCTCACGGACGGACGGCAGTTTTGCGAGCTCAGGGAGCCTTGACGAAGGGACAACAAAGCTCGCCGCGTTCGCCCATTTGAAAATGTTGGCGCACCTGCCGCCCGCGCGCTCGACGGCGGCGATATACGCCCGTGAAACAGGCATGTCGGCGGCCGCGGCGCCCGCCCCACGCATTCGTGCCCGCCGCGCGAGGGCGCGCGGCGAGACCCTGCCCGCCGGCGTGTTCTTGTCCGTAAATATGACCCACACCTTGCACACGGTGTCCTTGGCGGCAAGAACGGCGAGGGATTTACGGAGTGGAACGGCGGAGGAGGAAAAATAAAAAAATGCGACCAGGAAAAATGTGATGACAGGACGAATGGAGAGACGACGGCGTCCTGAATGAAGTGACTCACGCTGTTTCATCAACACTCTGACGCATTGGTCCTTATTCATCACTCGCCGCTTCAGCAGATTGTTCGATTTGTCAATATCGAAGGGATTTTCCATGGCCCGCCGATAGAAATTACGTTCCGGCGGTCATTTCATTGCAACGACGCTAACGAAAAAAGAATCCGCGTCACTTCACCCGCACGATCTCGATCCTGCGGTTGAGCGCCCTCCCCGCCGCCGACCTGTTGTCCGCGATGGGACTTCCCGCACCGTAGCCCACGGCGCGCACGCGGCCCGGCCCGATGCCCTGGCTCAGCAGGTACTGGCGCACCGCCTCGGCGCGCATCTGGGAGAGTTGCATGAGGCTCGCATATTTTCCCATGCTGTCGGTGTAGCCGCGCACCTCGATTTCGAGCTCGGGATACTCCCTCATGGCCTTGACAATCATGTCGAGCCATTGGTACGAATCGAAGGTCATTTCCGCCGAACTGCTCCTGAAGGTCACCCCGCGCAAGGTCTGCTGCATTGGAAAATCGGGTTCCTTTTTCGGCGGTTTGGGCGGCGTGGTATCGGGGCAACCGTTATTTGATGCCGGGCCCGGCTCGTTGGGGCATTTGTCCATGAGGTCGGGGATGCCGTCATGGTCGTTGTCGAGGTCCGGGCAGCCGTCTTTGTCCTCGAACCCGTCGATGTCTTCCGGATCGTTAGGGCATTTGTCAACCGAGTCCGGGATGCCGTCACGGTCGTTGTCGTAATCGGGGCACCCGTCCAGGTCTTCAAACCCGTCGAAATCCTCGGGCTGGTTCGGGCACTGGTCCTTTACATCAGGGATGCCGTCGCCGTCGTTGTCCGGGTCGGGGCAGCCGTCGTCATCCTGGAATCCGTCGATGTCCTCCGGTTTGTCGGGGCATTTGTCGCTCCCCTTGCAGACCGCGGCGTATTTGGATTCCTTGTGCTTCTCGGCCACCCACGGATCGCAGATGCCGTCCTTGTCCTGGTCGGGGTCGGGGCAGCCGTAATTGCTGGCGGGCCCGGAATCGTCCGGGCACCGGTCAACGTTGTCCGGAACGCCGTCATGGTCGCGGTCCTGCGTCACGAGGAACCCGTTCCATCCGATCGAAAACTGCACGCCGTAATCGGGCTGAATGCCGGTGGAATACGTATACCCCTTTTTGTCCCAGTTGCTCCGGTAGCTGTCCTGTTTCGACGAAAGGCTGATATCCCCGGCGAGATAGAAATACATCCCGTTCGGCGCGGAGATTTTCAATCCCGGCGTTACCCATACGGGGTCCTTGCGGATGTCGTAATTCGACGACAGGTTGGTCCAGCGCGACTCTGCCCACAATTCGGCGAAAAGCGTGATGAACTCCTTCGGGGCGTATTCGAGCGCCAGAGCGCCGATGACGGTGTTCTGCCTGTTCACCTCGGTAAGGACGCCGCCCATGTTCAGGTGGATCTGCACCGGCGCGACCTTCGCCAGGTCGAACGTGAACAGCAGCATGGGCTTGACGGTTGCGTATTCCAGGGAATACAGGTTCTTGGCCGGGTTCACCGCGGTGTCCGGGAAATAATACAAATGGCGCGGAAAAAGCCCGTTGCCCTTCATGCCCGTGGGTGCCGTGACCGAAAGAAGAACGGCGGAATAAAATACCTTGTCAAATGCGACCGGCGGCAGCATGAATTTCGCGGAGATTTCGAGGTCGCCGAGACCGGCATCGGAGGGATTGGCGGGCGCAAAGCCGCTCCAGTCGTAGTACACGGGCAAAGACAGCGCGAGGTCCCAGAAATCAAGGATGCCCACGGCAAGAAAGAAATCGGCGGAGATGAGCTTGGCGGGGTCATGGATCACGTTTGCGATGGAAGAGTCGTCGGGCCGGATCACGCCAAGGTCCCAGGTCGGGCCCTTTACATAATCGGAAGACTGCTGGAACTCCACGCCCACGCCGGCGTCGAGCCTGCCCTTGCCGAGGGTCTTTGCCGATTGGGTCCGTACGACGCCCAGTTCGCCGCCCGTGTTGACTTCCGCGAGCACCGCGCCGGCGACGATGCAGACGCAGAGCAGAGCCGCCCGTGTTCCCCGAGCCAGATCCATCAACCCTCTCCTTTTACCACAGCCAGAGCGCCGGCGAAAGGCGCCTTGGATTAATTGATCCGTTTTATCTCGATGCGGCGGTTGAACGCGCGACCCTCGGGTGTGCCGTTGTCGGTGACCGGTTCCTCGCCGCCCTTTCCCACGGCGTTGATGCGCGACGGGTCGATGCCGCGCAGGATAAGGTATGCGCGCACCGTTTCGGCCCTGCGGAGCGAAAGTTTCCGGTTCGCCGCCGCGTTGCCGGCGTTGTCGGTGAACCCGCACACCTCGATGTTCACCTGCGGGAACGCCTTGAGTGATTCAAACACTTCGTCGAGCTTCTGGTACGATTCCGCCGTAAGGTCGGTGGTGCCGGCCTTGAACTCGACGCCCCTGAGGATGAGCCTGCCGCGCTTGATTTCCTTGGTCTTCGGCGCTTCCTGCGTGGGCTTGGGACACCCCTGATTGTCGGCGGGGCCGGGCTCGTTGGGGCATTTGTCAAGGCTGTCCGGGATGCCGTCGAGATCGTTGTCGTAGTCCGGGCAGCCGTCCTGGTCCTCGAACCCGTCCTTGTCCTCGGGCATGCCCGGGCACCGGTCGACCGAGTCCGGGATGCCGTCTTTGTCGTTGTCGTAGTCCGGGCAGCCGTCCTGGTCCTCGAACCCGTCGTAGTCCTCGGGTTCGTTGGGGCATTTGTCAAGCGAATCCGGGATGCGGTCCTTGTCGTTGTCGTAATCGGGGCAGCCGTCCTCGTCCTCGAAGCCGTCCTTGTCCTCGGGAACCATGGGGCATTTGTCAAGGGAATCGGGAATGCCGTCGTTGTCGCTGTCGAACCCCTTCGGCGGCTTCGCCTTCTTTGCCCCTCGTTCGGCTTTGTAGAGGAACCCGCACCAGCCGATGGAGCCCGACAGCTTCCAGTCGGGCTGCAGGCGCGCGGCGATAAACGCGCTTTGGTCCTCGTAGGTGAGCGGATCATGCGACGACAGCCCCCAGTCGGCGCCCAGGGAAACGAACAGGCCCTCCGGCATGTGGATCGTGAGGCCGGGTGAAATCCGGAGCGGGTCGTTGCCGATCTTGAACCCCTGTGTGATGCTGCTGAGCCGCGGTTCGGCGCTGGCCTCCGTATAGAGGGAGATCCAGGCGGCCGGCCGGTATTCGGCCGCTAGGTTGAACAAAAGCGCCTGGTCGAACCCGCGCGCCGCGAGGATGCGGGCGCCGAGATTGACATGCAGTAAAAGCGGGACCACGTCGCCGTGCTCCCAGCAGCTGAAGGTGAACAGCAGCTTGAGCTGCAGCTCCGTGATGCCCGACGAATAGCAGGACGAGAGCACCTGGGCGGAGTCGCCGCTTTGGGTCACCGTAGCGGTGTCCTTAAGCAGGTAATATGTATGGCGCGGAAAATATCCGTGCGACCGGTCGCCCGTGGGGAGGCTCACGCCCGCCAGGTACGCCATGTCGAAAACCCGCGGCCCGTTGTGCGGCGGCAGCTGCAGTTTCAGCTGCAGTTCCAGATCGCCAAACCCGCCCTGCGGCCCGCCGAAGCTTTTGGTGCCGGGCCAAAGGGAATCGTATTTGGACATGTTGTCGATGTACAGCGGGAGCGCGGCGGAAAAATCGAGGATGGGGGCAAGACCGAACCCCAGCGCCGGCATGATGTCGTACTGGGCCGCGTTGGGCGTCAGGTGATTGACGGGGTCAAGGTTGACAAACCGGATAAACGAATTGTCGAGGCTCATGTCCCCGAACGCGGAAAAAACCAGCCTGCCCATGCCGAGCGTCTTCGCGGATTCGGTGTATTCGAGCCCTTCCTGGCCGTGGCGGTTGACAATCGGCTCACAGGGCTCCTGCGCAATCCCAAGGCCCGACAAAAACAGCACCGCAGCAAAAACAACCGTCCCTGTAACGCTTTTTTTCATACACACTGGCCGAAAAATATCACCTTTAAGATTTTAGAATCCGCCCTTATAATCAGTTTTGGTTCTAAACGCGCTTAAAAAATAACTCTTTATTTGCATAAAAATTCAAACTTTTGCTTCAATAATAGATTATAGATTAAAAACGTGTTTTTTTGAAAAAATTTATTTTTATGAATAAAAAAATGATGAAAAAAAACTTCCTTGAAAGTAAAATTATCAAGATACTTATAACGATTAATCATCATCGAATACACGGTCCGGGTCGTGAAAAAAGAACTTCAAAGCAAAATCGGCCAGATCACCAACCTTCCCACGCTGCCGGTCATCGTCTCCCGCGTCATGCAGATCATCAACAACCCCGCGAGCTCCACGAGCGACGTGGCCTTCATAGTGGGCCAGGACCTTGCGCTTTCGGCGAAGATCCTGCGCCTGGCCAACAGCGCCTTTTACGGCATGCCCAGCGCGATCACGAGCATCAACAACGCGGTGTCGATCCTCGGGCTCAAGGTGATCAACACCATCGTGCTGAACCTCACCGTGTTCGACCTGTTCCCGCATGAGAAAAAATCGTCGCTGTTCGACCGGACGGCGTTCTGGCGCCACTCCACCAGCTGCGCGCTCATCTGCCGTTTTCTCACGGAACGGCTGCGCAAGTTCGTGCTGTTCGACGCCGAGGAGGCGTTTTGCGCCGGGCTTCTGCACGACATCGGCAAGGTGGTGATGGAGCAGTACCTGCACGAGGACTTCCACAAGGCGCTGAAGCGCGCCAAGCAGAAGAAGCTGCCGCTTTACGAAGCGGAAAAAGAGACGCTCGGCTACGCACACACCGACGTGGCGCAATGGCTGCTTTCCGGGTGGCAATTGCCCCTCCCGCTCTCGCAGCCGCTCGTTTACCACCACGACCCGCAGCACGCGAAGGAGTGCGCCGACATCGTGGCGCTGTGCCACTATGCGGATTGGCTCTGCTACGAGTTCAAGCTGACCATCGGCGAGGATTTTGCGGCTCCCCCGCTGAACAAGGCCGCCGTCGAGCCGCTGGAGATACGTCCCGACGACATCGAGGCCCTGAAGGCAAAGCTTTCAACGGAGCTTGAGCGGGTGGACGTGTTCTGCGATATTGCAGTGGGATAATATTTGTCTAATTTATAATTTTTATTTTTCCGGGGAAGAAGTATCTCCCCCAGCGTCGGCTTCCACCGCCCTAAAAAAAGAGGGCGACGGCGATCCTCGGCCTCCGCTCTCCAGGGTGCAGCCGGGTACCATTTGATTCAAGCCCTATCCTTTCGCTGGGCGCACCCTTGTCACGGCCGATTACCACGAAATCACAAATAGATTTTGTATTTATAGTTTTTTGTGGCTATAATATTTTCATCTTCCACCGTGTAAAGCTCGCGCTGCGGCAATGTGTCGCCAGCCACTAAGTCTGTGGCGAATCATGGGAGTATCGGCGCCAAAGAGGGGGTGTGGGTGCGGATCGCCGCCGCCTCCGCAGAATCATTTTTTTTTGACATGAGGGAGGCGGCGGAAGCCGCACCCCAGGGGGAGGCCTCCCCCACCATATTTTAAAGAAGGAAAAGTGACAAGAGAAATTCTCGCCTACTTAATCTCTTCAATCTCAATCAGCGGGCGGTCTTTTTCCACCGTGGTGCCGTCCTCAACGAGGAACTTCACGATCCTGCACTTGACAGGAGCTACTATTTCGTTGAACAGCTTCATTGCCTCCACGATGCAGACCTTCGCGCCGGCCTCCACCACGTCGCCCGGGTTCACCAGCCTGGGCTTGCCCGGGCCGCCGGTTGAATAGAAGGTGCCCACGAGCGGCGCCTTGATGGACAGTGCCGGCGCCGGCGTGGCAGGAACGGGTTTTTCTTCCTTCGGGGCGGCCGGAGCGGGACCTGGTTTAGGCGCGGGCTTTTCTTCCTTTTTCGCCTCTGCCGGCTTTGGGGCCGGCGCCGCGGATTTCGGGATCACCGGTATCTTGGTGGTGTCGGACCGCAGTGAAAGCGTGAAGTCGCCTTTCCGAACTGTCAACTCCTCGAGCTGCATGCCGCCGGCCTTGCCCAGGAGTTCGCTCAGGCCGCGGTAATCCTCCGGGTGCAGGATCTGGTCGAGCGTGGGGCCTTCCTCTTTTTTCTGCGCAGGCTCCGCCGCCTTAGCTGAGGCGGCCTTGATCTTTTTCAGTTCGATGTCGGCCGGCGTTTCGGGCCGCTGATCGGCGGGAAGGTCACGCCACTTGAAATACGCAAGGCTCGGTTCGGGCAGCAGGCAGTACGAAATGATGTCTTCTTCGTGCTTGATGTATTTCGGATCGACCCCTTCGGTGGCTTTCGGGAGCATGGGCGCAATGGTGTCGCCCGGCCGGCCGGTCACCGGCTTTTCGTCGCCGAGGATCTTCTTCGCCAGCTCCGCGTTGACCTTTGCCGGCGGCCTGCCGTACATGCCGCGGAAATAGTCCTTCACCTCGTTGGGAACGATCTTGTAGCGCTCGCCCGAAAGCACGTTCATCACGGCCTGCGTTCCCACGATCTGGCTCGTGGGCGTCACCAGCGGCGGCCAGCCAAGGTCCTCGCGCACCTTGGTGACCTCGGTGAGCGCGAGTTCCAGCTTGTCAAGCGCATTCTGCTGCGACAGCTGCGAGCGGAAGTTGGAGATCATGCCGCCCGGGATCTGGTGGATGAGGATCTGCGGGTCGATGCAAAACTGCAGCGACCCGTCGAGACACCGCTGCGGGTAGAGCTCGGCAAAATACCGGTGCACCTTGAGCATCGCGTCGCGGTCGAGGTCGGCGTGGTAATCGGTCTCGGCGAAAATGGCCACCATGGTCTCCACCGGCGGCTGGCTGCTGGTGCCGGCCATGGCCGCGATGGCGCAGTCGATGGCGCCGGCGCCCGCGCGCACGCCCTCCACGTAGGTGGGCGCGGCCATGCCGCTTGACGCATGGCAATGAAGCTGGATGGGCACATCGACGGCCTTGATGAGCGCGCTCACGAGACGTTCGGCAGAAATGGGCGAGAGAATACCCGCCATGTCCTTGATGCACAGCGAGTCGATGCCGACCTCCACCTGCTCCTTGGCGTACTTCACGAATTTTTCTATAGTGTGCACGGGGCTGATGGTGTATGCGAGGGTACCCTGCGCGTGGCCGCCGTGCTTCTTGACCGCCCGTATCGCCGCCTCGATGTTGCGCGTGTCGTTGAGCGCATCGAACACGCGGAAAATGTCCATGCCGTTTTCGCACGCCAGCGCCACGAAGCGCTCCACCACGTCGTCGGCGTAGTTGCGGTACCCCACGAGGTTCTGCCCGCGCAGCAGCATCTGCAGCGGCGTCTTCTTCGCCTTTGACTTGATGAGGCGCAACCGCTCCCACGGATTTTCCCGTAAAAAGCGCAGGCACACGTCAAAGGTGGCGCCGCCCCAGCATTCAAGCGAGTAGTAGCCCACGCCGTCGATCACGTCGACGATCTTGACAATGTCCTCGGTGCGCATGCGCGTGGCCCACAGCGACTGGTGCGCGTCGCGCAGCGTGGTGTCGGTGATGCGCAGCGGGATTTTATGCAGTTTGTTTTCTTTGGATTGCTTTTTCGTATTCGCCATGGTTATTTCCTCGCCTTAATTATGTACTGTCTATCGGAATTTTTTGAAATAGTACTGCCGGAAAATATAATTCTTAAAATCTGATGCCATGGTTAATTCATCAACGCCATTCTTGTTCAAGGAAATCCCGGTTACTTTGTAAACAGTCCCATGCGAGAATATTTCTCGAACCGGTGGCGAACGATCCTCGACGGCGACTGTGCCGTGAGTTTTTTGAGGTGTTTGAGGAGAACGTGTTTTATTTCCTGGGCGGTCTGGTCATGATTCCGGTGCGCCCCGCCCAGGGGCTCGGGTATGATTTCATCGATGACGCCCAGCTTCAAGAGCGACTGGGCCGTGGGCTTGAGCGCCTCGGCCGCCTGCGGCGAGAACGACGCATCACGCCACAAGATGGACGCGCAGCCCTCCGGGGAAATCACGGAATACCACGCGTGCGACAGCATGAGCACCGAATCCCCTACGCCGATGCCGAGCGCGCCGCCGCTGCCGCCCTCGCCGGTGACCACCACCACGATCGGCACCTCGAGCCGCGCCATTTCGGTGAGGTTCTCGGCAATGGCCTCGGGCTGTCCGCGCTCCTCCGCGTCCATGCCCGGATATGCGCCCTGCGTGTCGACGAAGCTCACGATGGGCAGCCTGAACTTCTGTGCCAGCTTCATGAGGCGCAGCGCTTTGCGGTAGCCTTCGGGACGCGCCTGGCCGAAGTTGCGCTGTATGTTCTCCTCGACGTTTTTTCCCTTGTTGTGGCCGATGAGCATCACCCGGCGTTTGCCGATGGTCGCAAACCCGCCGATAAGGGCCTGGTCGTCGCCGAAGCCCCGGTCCCCGTGCAGCTCAATGAAATCGGTGAAAATAAGCTGGATGTAATCCTGGAGCACGGGGCGCTTGGGATGCCGTGCGAGCTGCACGGTCTGCCACGGCGTGAGATTGCCGTAGAGCTCCTCTTTCTGAGCGATGCACTTTTTTTCGAGCTCGGCGATCTCCTCGCTGTAATGGTTTTTATCAGGAGAGATGGACTTGAGCTTCTCGATCATCTTCTCCATCTCCGCAATGGATTTTTCAAAATCAAAATAATCGCTCATTGTTCCCGACATCCTTATCAACGGTTGTAATACAGGAGGACGTTTTTTAGGGTCTCTTTGAGCTTCTTGCGTTCCACGATCATGTCGATGAAGCCGTGTTCCATGAAATATTCCGATGTTTGGAAATTATCGGGCAGCTTCTGCTTTATGGTCTGCTCTATCACGCGCCTGCCCGCAAATCCCACCAGCGCGCCCGGCTCAGCGATATTCACGTCGCCCACCATGGCGTAACTCGCCACCACGCCGCCGGTGGTCGGGTCGGTGAGCACCGAAATGTACGGTATATTTTTCTCCCGGAGCCGCGCAACGCCGGCGCAGGTCTTTGCCATCTGCATGAGCGAAAGAATGCCCTCGTGCATGCGCGCGCCGCCGGATGCGGAAAATATGACGTAGGGTATTCTGTGTTCGTAAGAGTAATTTGCGCCCTGGAGGATTTTTTCGCCCGTGGCGCTGCCGAGGCTGCCGCCGAAAAAACGGAAATCCATGACCGCGATGGAAACCGGAATGTCATGGATCTTTCCGAGGCCGCACACCACCGATTCGTTAAGGCCGGTTTTTTCGCGCGCCTCCTTGACTTTGTCTTTGTAGCTTCCCTTGGAATACACAAAGTCAAGGGGATCGGACGGTGTTATTTTAGGAAAAAGTTCCTTGAAGGTGTCGACGTCGAGAATCTGGCCGATCCGCTCGTAGGCGGAGAGCTTGCCGTGATAACCGCATTTGGGACAAACATTCAGGGAATTGCACCAGTCTTCCTTGAACACATGCGCCTTGCAGGAATCGCAGATCACCCAAATGTCGTCTTTTACCGGCTTGGGCTGCTCTTCACTGGTTTTCGGTTTGCTGAACCATGCCACGGGTCTCTTCCTTTGATGACGGTACGGAAATAATCAGGTTGAAAAGGCCTTGGGGCGTGCAAGAGCCAGAATGTTAAATATATAACAACGCCAAGGCATGTCAACAACAACTACCCAAGCCGTTTTTCAAGGGCCGCCAATTCTTCGTTGAGGGCAACGGGCAGTTTTGACCCGAACTTTTTATAATGCTCCTTTATGCCTTCCAGCTCCTTTTTCCATTCCGCGACATCCACTTTCAGCAGTTCGGCCATGTCGGTTGCGGAGACCGAAATCCCCATGGTATCAATGGCATCAGGCGTCGGTAAAATGCCGATGGGCGTTTTGACCGCTTTGCCCTTGTCCTCGGTCCTTTCGAAAATCCATTTGAGCACCCTGCTGTTATCGCCGTAGCCGGGCCACAACCACTTGCCGTCGTCGCTTTTTCTGAACCAGTTGACGTAGAAAATCTTGGGCAGTTTGTCGGCTGAGGTCTTCTGCCCGATTTTAATCCAATGCGCGAGGTAATCCCCCATGTGATACCCGCAGAACGGCAGCATGGCAAACGGGTCGCGCCGCACCACGCCCACGGCGCCGATGTTGGCCGTGGTGGTTTCCGATCCGACAATGGAGCCGAGGAACACGCCGTGGTTCCACGAAAACGCCTGGTGAACGAGCGGTATCGTTGTCGGACGTCTCCCGCCAACGAGGAACGCGGAAATGGGCACGCCCTTCGGGTCTTCCCACGACGGGTCTATTGCCGGACACTGCGATGCCGGCGCGGTAAACCGCGCGTTCGGATGCGCGCCCACCTTGCGGTCTTCCAATTCCCATTCATTGCCGGTCCAGTCGATTTTCCTGCCGGCGGGCGGATCATAGCCGATTCCCTCCCACCACACGTCCTTGTCTTCGGTGAGCACCACGTTGGTGAAGATCGTGTTCTTCTGGATCGTCTTCATGGCGTTTGGGTTCGAATCCATCGAGGTGCCGGGCACGACGCCGAAAAATCCGGACTCGGGATTGATGGCATACAGCCTGCCGTCGGGCCCGAACTTCATCCAGGCGATGTCGTCACCGACGGCCTCCACTTTCCATCCGGGAATCGTCGGGATCATCATGGCAAGGTTGGTCTTGCCGCAGGCGCTCGGGAACGCGGCCGCGACGTATTTCTTTTTTCCCCCGGGATTGGTGATGCCGAGGATGAGCATGTGCTCGGCGAGCCATCCCTCGTCGCGGGCCTGCACCGACGCGATGCGCAGCGCAAAGCACTTCTTGCCGAGCAGCGCGTTGCCGCCGTAACCCGAGCCGTACGACCAGATGGTCCGTTCCTCGGGAAAATGGCTGATGTATTTGTTTTTAATGTCTGGCGTGCACGGCCATGGAGCGTCTTTCTGACCCTTTTCAAGCGGAGCTCCCACCGAGTGCAGGCACGGCACGAACTCGCCGTCTTTCCCCAGCGCTTCAAGCACTTTGCTGCCCATGCGCGTCATGATGCGCATGTTGACAACGACATACGGCGAGTCGGTGATTTCGACGCCGATTTTAGAGATGGGCGAGCCGATGGGCCCCATGGAAAACGGGATCACGTACAAGGTGCGGCCCTTCATGCACCCCGTGTAAAGCTTGGTCATAATTTTCTTCAGCTCATTCGGGTCCATCCAGTTGTTGGTGGGGCCGGCTTCGTCTCTGGAGCGCGAGGCGATGTAAGTGCGGTCTTCGACGCGCGCGACGTCGGACGGATGGCTGCGGAACAGGAAGCAACCCGGCCGTTTTTCAGGGTTGAGCGGTGTGGCCATGCCGGCCTTCACCATGAGCTGGCAGAGGTCGTCATATTCCTTTTGCGAACCATCGCACCAGTGGACGGTGTCTGGTTTGCATAAAACGGCTATTTCCTTGACCCACTGCTCAAGTTTCTTATTTGTAATCGCTGCTTTGGAAGCCATGTCCTTCCTTTCATTTTTTTAAAATTCTATCAACCTGCATTTTATTCTGAACGGAACCCAAATAAAAAAGACCAAAAGAATTGCTTCTCGGCACTTCTTTGGCCCTCACCCCCGGCAAGCCTCTTGCAAAAGAGTCTTCCGGGCTTGATTTTCAGCCAATCATCAATGACCTTTTCCGGCTTGGCCTCTGCACTGCCCGCGCCTTACGGCACTTGCAGCCAGCTTCCAAACTATAATAAAATTATAACAGAACCTTAAAAATTTGCAAGGGTTTATTTGATGAAGCTTTAAAAGAAAAATAGAGACTGGGCGTTCCCCTCCAGGCTCGGCCTGTCGGCCTCGTTGCCGGACCGCCCGCGTCTCGATACGCCACTCTAAAGAGTGTCTATTCGACGACCGGGCCGGAGCGAGGAGGAAAGTTCCCCCACATGAAAAATATTTTTTATTAGTAATCTTCCAGCGCAGATCTATCCAAGGTAAACACTATCATCCTCTCCCCGCTCAGGGTGCTGATGTCGGTGTGCATGCTCTTCACACGCCGTCTCAAAATATCTTTGATGATGTCCTCCAGCAAGGGCCGGCCGTTCTCGAGAAGCTCGATGCGCACTTGTTTGATCAGGTCGCGCGCCTTGGAATTGCGCTCCGACTTCACCAGACGGTATTCCGCCTTGGTAAGCACGCCCTTGAGGCGCACGATCACCATATCTTCGATGATGTAGGTCTTTGTCTCGATCGGCCCGCGGCCCATGTATTCCTTTTCAAACCGCGTCACGGCCTCGCTGATCTCAGCCTCAAGCTGGCCCTTTGTTTTTTCAGGTTTTCCCAGCATTGCTCCCCGTTTTTGAAGTATATATTGCTGATAAATACAACATGCTTATCCTGTCCGAACAAGAAAAAACCGGCGTATCCGTAAGCTCAAAATTATCGCAAAACCGTGCTTTTCAATATTATGCCACTTTTTTACTGTATTTATTTGAAATTTACTGTAAAATAAAAACAAGGATATTTATTTTAAACGTATAAGAAAGAAGGCTTTTTCTCAAAAGAAAGGTCCTGACGGTTCGAGGTGTATTCCGTCTTACGGCAAACAGCGTGAAACTATTCGATTCTTTTTTTCCAACCTATAACAACTACTCCGGAATTCCGGGAAAAACCGTCGCCTTTGTGGCGGCGGTCGCCGGCGGCCTCGTGTTCCTGGTTGCCGCCGTCCTGTCGGTATTTTTCTGGCGGCTTACCGGGTATATCATCGCCTTTGCCTTCTTTTCGGCGGCGCTGCTGGGCGCCGTATTATGGTGGTTCTTCCGGTATGTCAAGGATTTTGCGAAAAAGATGGAGAAGACCCAGCTTACGGTGAAGAGGATCCAGGGTAAATCAAGCTACTTCGACAGCATTCTCGACGATTCCACCGACATCATCTTCACCACCGACATGGATTCATTCATCCTCAAATTCAACAAGGGCTCCGAGATGCATTTCGGCTACACCCAGGAGGAAATCGTGGGCGTGCCCCTCAAACAATTATTTGTCAACGAGGCCGACGAGCGCAAGATCATCAACGCGGTGCTGCTCAACGGCAAGTCGGTCAACGAGGAAATCCCCATGAAGACCAAGCAGGGTGAGATCATCCTGCTCAACCTGAGCATCTCGGAGATGAAGAACGACGCCTCGCAGATCATCGGGCTCGTGGTGACGGCAAAGGACATCACCGAGAAGAAGAAGCTCGAGGACGAGCTCAAGAAGAAAAACGAGCTCCTTTCCAAGCTGGCAATCACCGACGGGCTCACCGAACTGTACAACGTGCGGCACTTTTACGAACAGATCGTGCGCGAGCTCTCGCGTCTCAAACGCAACCCGCAGCGCAAGCTCTCGCTCATGCTCATCGACATTGACCACTTCAAGGAGCTCAACGACACCGAGGGCCACCAGGCCGGCGACCAGGTGCTCCGCTCGCTCGGCCAGGTGATCAAAGTGTGTATCCGTAAAGACGTCGACACCGGGTTCCGCTACGGCGGCGACGAGTTCTCGGTGATCCTGCCCGACACCGACCGCAACCAGGCCAAGGTCGCGGCCGAGCGTATCGTCAAGCAGTTCGGCGCGTTCAAGTTCGGCAGGGTGAGCCTGTCCATCGGCATCGCCGAGGCGCGGGCCGGTGAGGACGAGAAAAGCATCGTGAAGAGGACCGACGAGGCGCTGTACCGGTCGAAGCGCGAGGGACGGGCGAGGATAACGCTGGGCGAATGAAGTCAGGAGTCAGCGGTCGGCGGTCGGCAAAATTAAAAATATTCCCGTGATGGCCCGTAAAATCCATATCATCGATCAACGAAGATTACCGCTTTGTCAACACATACATGCAAATCGCGCCGCTTGCCGCCACGTTGAGCGACTCCGCTTTTTTCTCGTTCATGGGGATCCTGGCCACTTGATGCGCGAGACCGAGGGTTTGCGCCGAAATACCGCTTCCCTCGTTCCCCAAGAGTAGCATGAGTTTCGGCTCGTCAACCGCGTGCAGCGCGACTTTCCCGTGAACGTCCGCGGCAACGCAGCAGAACCCTTCCTTTCCCAATTGCATTACTTGGGGGCCAAAGGCCTTGGTCTTCCGCACCCACAAGGACATAACCGAGCCCATGGAAGCCTGCACAGCCTTTGGACCGAACGGGTCCGAGCATTTTTCGCTTAAAAGAACTCCCGAAAAGTCAAACGCCGCCGCAGTGCGGATGAGGGTTCCCACGTTGCCGGGATCCTGGACGTCTTCGAGCGCAAGGACCCTTGAACCTTTGTTTTCAGGCAGCGTGGAGGAATAGGCGTCTTTGGGGATCGTGACGACCGCGATAATGCCCGGCGGCGTGGTTGACGCGCTTATGCCGCGGAATTGCGATGCGGTGACTGCTCTTATTGGATATCTGAGGTTTTTCGGAGGCGATTCTTTTTCCTGAATAATAAGTTCCAGGATGCTTTGCGGGCTTGTCTGTGAAATCTGGGTGATGGCCCGGACGCCTTCGATAAGGAACGCGTTTTCCGCACGGCGGCCCTTTACGTCGTGAAGGGATTTGTAGAAGGAAAGTGGCTTCACATTCAGACTCCTTTCAAAGGAGCTATGCGAAAATCGGCCATCTGGTAACCATGTTTTGATAATAGGGCCTGCTACATCAGTCGACTAACGAACGCGTTACAGCGCAAAATACCGGCCGAACGGCTTTTCTCTCACCGAGTCAGGTTGTTTCGGCTCCACTTCCGTTAAAAAATCAAGGTATTCCTCAACATCCCTTTTTTTGTCCCGGGCAACCTGTTTCCGGCACGTCCTCTCAGAAAATTTCTGTTCTTTCTTATCCCATTTAAGGTCAAGGGTTTTTGCCATCGATGCTCTCCCCGGTAATTTCCCTGTAATAGGCCTGCTGCCCGTATTTGATAAAATAATCCCTGACCACATCCTTGTTGCATTGTGTGTGCCGGAGAATTTCCTTGACATCCGAAAGGTCTTTGAACTTCCGGTCGGGATTGCTCTGCGCCGAGAACAGCTTCATCGCGATCAGATGCTCGGGACTCACGACCGGGAGCTCCAGGTCTTTAAACACGAGCCGCCGTTCAGTAGCCTTGAAAATCACGTCCGCAGTATCACCCTCAACATACATTACATCGACCCGCACGGCATTGACAGGATGCAGGAAATTCGAGAACGCCTCGGAGCTGAACGCGGTGTTGAATCCCAGCGATTCAAGGAATCGGGTGATCTTCCCCGTGTTTTCTTTTCTGGTTATAAAATCCATATCGCGCGTCGCCCTGACATACCCGTAGGAAAAGAGAGCGTAAGCGCCGATGATGCCGTAGTCAATCTTTTCCTTTTCGAAGAACCTGGCAATGGCCTCAAATACGGGTTTCAGTTCCATGCAAGAATTCCTTCCTGATCCAGGAAAGAGGCGACCGGGAATCATTGATGGATAGAAAATAGTATCGCGCGGAAGAGGAATGAGAAACCGCAGAGACAATAGCATAATCAAGAGGGGGAATAAGTGAAGCGAACCTTTTCCTTGCCTGAACCGCTTACGGATTTAGTACGGAAATGTGCGGTTTTTTCGGATGATAGTAAACATCAATTTCATCATTTACTTGATACATATTTACCATTCTGCACAAAAGATTTGAATTAGTAATGACATCAGTTTTAAAACTAATATTGCTACCGTGATATTCGATTCCATCCACCTGGTATTCATAACCCAATTTAACAGTTGTTCCGATTTTATTTCTAAGCCCGCCATCATCGTCTCCCCAAACATCAGAAGTATTAGGAGACATAGTAATTCTACCTTTGGCCTTTGGCCATTTCTTGCAGGCTGTAGAATAGTAAACCGAAACGATTAATTCACGGCAATAATACAATACAGTAATAATTGCGGCTGCTATTAAAACCGCATCAAAAACAGCATTGCTTGCCAGAAATGACTTTAGATTTTTTACGATTTCCATACCGCTCACGCCCCTGGCGGAGGTTCTTTATTCTTAATGTCTTTTATTATCTCTTCAAAAATCTGATTGCTTTCAATCCTGTTTTCACGGTCTTTTACATTCATTATTAACGTAATGGAAAAACGGTAAATTCCGAATAAAATCAAAAAAAAGACGATATCAAGCAATAAATACCTCAGACTGAAAATTCCACTACCTTCAATTTTTTCCGCAATAAAAAGTGAAAAATCATAAGCGGTATGAAATATAATTGGAATGCCGATAGAAAAGAGCAAACTTAAAACAGACTTAGATTTGTAAAAGATAAACAGATAATACCCCATGACCGCGCCCATGAGGGCATGGGTTGGTACCGAAGTAACAGATCTGATGATCGCCGTTCCGATTCCGCCATCAAGCACATAGAAAATGTTTTCGAATCCTGCAAAACCCAGTGAAGCTATTGCACCAAAAATGATACCGTCAATTTCTTTGCTGAATTTGACTCTCCTTACACAATAAAAAACCAAAATAGCGAACTTTGATATTTCTTCAGGGATAGCGGCCGTAAAGAGGGCACTAAAAATCCCATAATACAAAGGATTGTTTATCGTTTTTAAAATGGCTTCATAAGGCAGAATCAGCAAAATTATTGGGAGTGGGACGACAGACCCAAGCAACAGGGTATTAATAATGACTCTTGGAGATTCGCTCTCTCTTTTACTTTTATAGAAATACCAGACCAACAGGAATGCAGGGATCAAGGCCAACGAAGTACTTATTATTAAACGGCCCATTTTATCCTCTCCGGTCTTCAGCCTGCCACCCTCACTCCCTCCACCCCTTTACCACATCACACCTGAAACACTTCTTATTATGCACCGATGTCACTCCCCCGCACCTTGCGCACCGGTATTTTTTCATCTGGCTCTTAATAAATTTCTCCACCCCATTCGTTCTAATCATGTCCAGATTATCAATCATGCTCATATTAAAATCTTTCCTGTACCTCGCGTCCAGCCTTGTCAGCCTGTCACAAGGATAACAATTGCACTCATAGCAAAATGCAACAGTACCCTTCAGCAGTTTTTTCCCGTCCCTGCATTGCTTTTTCAGAAAGGCGCACTGCTTGTTCCTTGCCCGGCATCCCCTGCATTTGTTGATCGGCGAATTATGGACAAAGGAAAGGTACCCGCTGCAAATGGAGCAGTTCATACCGCACGGCGCGATGAGCTCGGCATATCTGTCGTATTTCATGCGTTACTGCTCAGGAACATATTCTTTCCGCACCGGAGAAAACACCTCGACGGCGATGGTATCCTCGAGCATGGCCGCGCCGTGCTCGGTGTTGCCCGGAATGCACCAGCTGTCGCCGGGCTCCACGGTGAACGTTTCAGCGCCGATGGTCAGGGTCATCTTTCCCTTTACCAGATAGCCGGTCTGTTCATGGGGATGGGAATGCTTGGGCAGCACGCTGCCCTTTTCCATGGGAAATTCAGTCATCAGCGTCTTGTCGCCGTGCACCAGAGTCTTGATCTTGATTCCGGGCAGGGCCTGCTTGTAGCCGGTGCCGCTTGATTTTGAGAACACAATAGCTCCTTTGTAAAGCTTCCATCAACTTAACGGATGGCATTGCTTGGATTCTTTTTTCTCTCTTCCCCATCAGCGCCGACCCAGAGGCCGGAAGATCAGCCGCTTGCGCTGTTTGAGGTCGCTAATCTTACCACATGCGTACGGCCGAGTTCACAAGCGGCCTGGCGACCGAAGGAAAAGGCGGCGCTGCAGGCGCGGCGTTCTTTGCCTACTTTCTGTCGCTGTAGACAGAAAGTGGGTCGGGGTCCAGGGGCTGAAGGCCCCTGGACCTGTGACGATTGGAGTCGCGCGGGGGCGTTTCCCCGCTATAATTTCTCATTTCCGGTTTTTTGGTACAATAAAAAAGGAGAAGAAAAAATTCTCTCCTCCTTAAAAAATATTATCGTCGGAAGCAATCAAAAGATTTTATTTCTTTTCCTTGATCCGCGAAGACTTTCCGCTCACGTCGCGCAGGTAAAAGAGCTTGGCCCGCTTCACCTTTCCCTTGCGCACGAGCTTGATGTCGGAAAGGAGCGGCGAATGCAGCGGGAACGTCCGTTCAACGTATACGCCGCCCGAAGGCTTGCGGAGCGTGAATGACGCGCCCATGCCGCTGCCCCGCTTAGAAACGACAACGCCGGAAAACGCCTGCTGGCGCTCCTTGTCGCCCTCCAGAATCTTCAGCGAGACCGACACCGTGTCGCCCGGTTGGAATTCCATAGCGTTCTTGGTGAGGAGCTTCTTCTCTGCACCTTTCATGATTTCCTGTAAACCCTGCACAACAACCTCCTGGTTTTATTGATAAAATAATTTTTCCCGACGTTATCCGGTCAACCGTCAACTCTTATTATATTTCTCCCACAAATCCGGTCTTCTCGTTTTCGTCAACTTTTCCGCCTGTTCCTTCTGCCATTTCCTGATGTTTTCGTGATGGCCCGACAGAAGCACGTCCGGCACCCTCATCCCCTCGAACTCCTCGGGCCTGGTGTACTGCGGCGGAGACAAAAGACCGTCAAAATAAGAATCTTTTCCCGCGCTTTCGCTGTTGCCCAGCGCGCCGGGAATGAGCCTTGTCACCGCGTCCACCACGAGCATGGCAGGGATCTCGCCGCCCGACAGCACGTAATCTCCCACCGAGATTTCCACGTCTGCGTATTTGTCAATAACGCGCTGGTCCATTCCCTTGTACCTGCCGCACACGAGGATGAGCGCCGCCTCTTTGCTGAGCGATTCGGCCACCGCGTGGGTGAACGGCGTTCCCTGCGCGTTGAGGCACACCACCTTCGGCGCGCTTGCGGCGAGCCGCTGACGGCTCGCAAGAATCGCCTGCGAAAGCGGGCCGGGCATAAGCAGCATGCCGGGGTCGCCGCCGTACGGCGCGTCGTCGACGGTGCGGTGCTTGT
>Ga0335081_10000480_pt1 | contig 69085 bp, 69 predicted proteins | sample Lox_Sample_35_FD_206713 | JGI IMG/M metagenome (GOLD analysis project Ga0335081, IMG submission 206713) | Soil microbial communities from Loxahatchee National Wildlife Refuge, Florida, United States - Lox_Sample_3.5 | ecosystem: Environmental > Terrestrial > Soil > Wetlands | place: USA...
GATGGCGGTGCGCCGCTTCGGACAACGACAGCAGCGGGACAAGTCCGTGCAAGAAATCGTGGCCCGATTGAGGAAGCAATTGTTTTATGTTGAGACCTGACCCTATTGGGGCCTTGCTCCTCTTTGACGCTCGGGCAAGCGCAAAGATGGGGAAAGATGACTGGTGCGCCGTGGAAGCGCGGAGGTGCTGTCGAGCTAGGTCCGTCTTCCCTCTTCGTGTTGAATACTTCCAGAGTCGTCTTTTGCGCTTACGCCTCTTTCGATTATACGAACAAGACGGTGGCACTTGAAAGCTGATATGAACAGAAGACCGCCCACACCCGCTACGACAAGGAGTAGGTATCCGACATCCGCAATAATGCTCCGGAGGTATTCTGTGTCCCAAGCCTCGCGCTTAGCTTCAGCTGCCGCGATTGCCCGAATGTTCTCCTGAGTGGGCAATAATTCTTCGGTGCGATGTTGTCGAAGAGCAATAGCTTCTGTCGAACGCGATCCCTTGGACATTCTGCCGCTTGCCATAAGGGCATCAAAGCCGACATAGAGCGAACCGAATATCACAATTATTCCGCTGATCATCAGAACATAAGCGCTGCGCTTTTCCTTTCGCAGCATCTTCTTGATGCTATCTCGAGTCTTGCTGCTCAGGGTCGTCGCTGCGTGTGAATTTGCCGATTCCGCAGTCATTTGCTTATCAGAAAAGCCGATTAGCCAGCCGTTCTTCGCTCCGGCTGTGCAGTCTAACAATATTTGGCGAAACGGCAAGCAGACACCAACACGTGCGACGCGGCGCGAAACCCGGCGCTCCGCTTGGGCGTTCGCGCCCTACAATAATGGGCGGCTACGACCGGGGATAGTGCTGGATGGCGCGCTGAAATTGGATACGGTCAGCCAACGGCAGCGTCAACTTGCAGTTGCCAATGTTCTCTTTGCTGAGGACGAAACATCGCCCGCGGGTGACCATGATCCCCACCAGCTTGCCGTCGGCAGTCACCACGTAATCGCCGACATCGGCCCGGTAAGCGGGGTTCTCGAACCAGGCGGCGATGCCACGCAACGGGCGTTTGACGACCAGGTACCGGGAATCGACGAGATCAGGCGATGTATCGGCTTCGAAGCTCAAGCCGGCGGCGGTGCTCTTGAAAATCTGGAGTTTACGTTGATCGGTTTGCAGGGGCGCATCCGGTCCGGCCAGTTCCATCGTCTTCAATCCGGGCGCCGATTGCGCCACTTCAATCGCCACCACATGTGGGTCGGCCTGCAACACGCAGGCGTCCGCCGTCAACTGGCTGGACCAGGCCGGATCCTCGGTGCGGTTGGCGGTGTATTTGATCTCGGTGAACTCGTTGTCGTCCCTGGCTCCCCACCATGTGAGACCCAACGTTTGCGAGTTGGCAATGATGTAGGCATGACCGTTGACGTTGACCACGGGCGGATACGACGCCTTCTTGAATCGATAGATGCCCTGCGCATCTACCTTGGCCAGTGAAACCAGCAATTCGAGACGGGCTTGTTTGACGGCTTTATAGGGGCCGGGTCCACGCGCTTTGATCGATTCGATTTGATCGCCAAGCTTGGCCGCTTGTTGACGCAATTCTTCCTGACCGGCCTGAATGGCGTTCAGGCTTTGCCCTAGTTGGGTGCCGTTGCCCTCCTTGATGAGGGTATCCATGCGTGACTGTAAATCTTGCTGTTCTTTGGCGACGTCCGCAACGGCCTGGAAGAGGCGGGTTTTCTCGTCGGAATTCAGCCCCGCCTGCATATCTTTCACGCTCTCGGCCAGCGCAGCGACATTCTGTTGCATGGTCTGCTGGTCTTCACGGACGCCGGCCACGTTCTGCTGGATGGCGGCGGGCAAGGTCCGCGCGAACGCGTCGAGCTGGGTCAGGGTCGAACTCATTTCTTCCTGACCACGGGCGACATCGGCGATTTGCGACTCCACGCGGGTCTGAGAAGCGCGGACTTCCTGGCTGAGGGTGTTAATCGTTGCCTGCTGGCTGGCGACGGTCTGGCCCAATTGTTCCGCATGTTGCGCCAGTTGGGTCCGTTCCTGCTGAAGCTTGGATTGTTGTGCCTGGAGACCGGTAAATTCGGTTTGCAGTTTCGCCAGGCTTTCCTTGGCGGCTTCGCCTTCCTGCTGAAGTTTTTCGCGCTCGGTACTGACGCGTTGCAGTCGAGTCTCGACGTCCGACAACGCTTGCTCGGTTTGCGCCTTGGCCTGTTCCACTTGGTTCTTCTCTTCCGACAAGGCTCTCAGGTTCGCCTCGCGCGCGGCCAGGGCGGTGCTCGTTTCATTCAAACGGGCTTGCAACTGCTCTTTCGCAGCGGTTTCGGATTTCAACTGGGCCAAAAGCGTCTGCTGTTCGTAATCACGATTCCACTCGTCTTGCTGGGCCTGCATCGCGGCCGCCGAGAATTCGGCGTGCACGGCGGGCGGTGGGGACGTGGCGTAACGGCTTTGTTCTCCGCCGTTGCCGGTGACAAACAGCAACAGCGAACACACGAGAAAATCAAGCATTACGACCAGAATGGACGTCTTCATGGTTCGCTAGGGCTGCTTGACCTGAATCAGGCGCTCCTTCAAGGGGAACACGTAACGGATTCGCAGCGAGACTGCTGACAGAATGCCGACGACGGTAGCGGTGTAGGCAAACAGTCGGCTCATGCCGGCGTTCAAGGCAATCAGGATGAGGGCGATGACCGTCAGCGCCAAGCCGGTGAACAACGGCAAATCGAGAAAGATGTCGAGGTTCTCGATCCGTTTCAGACGCAACGCCGCCGGCTCGCTCTCCTTGTCTTCGACGACCCGGATCTTTCCGCGCACAAAGAACCAGACAATCACGTGGATGGCCAAAGACATCACCACAACGAATTCAGACAAAAAGGCGTTGTCCGTCGCTTCGGTCATGGCCGGCATCCCCGATTCTCCGGTCGCAGCGGCAACGGTGGTTGACGATTGCGCAACGGGCCGCATGGCCAACGACAGCACGTAAATCAATCCGCTCAACACGACTCCCACCGCCAGAGCCGATAGAAAATAATGAATGGCACCGGGCGCGGCCACCGGTCCACCGGGCCGGGCAATGAGCTTCTCCAGATATCGACCGGGAATCACGACCAACACCAACAGGCCGCACAGAACCGCAATCACCAGGTATTTGCCCGCAGTCACAATGCCGCCGTACGCGTATCGGACTGATTGATAGTGGTCCTGCAACGCAGCCAGCGCGCCCTTGGGATGGGCGTTGCGAGTCATGTTTTGCGGTTGCAAACCCGGATTTTCTGTGACGAATTTTAATCCAGCGGTCCCCTTCCCTATGGCGGCATGCAAAGTCTCCAATCCGCGAGGGCCCTGATGCAGAATGTGATCGAGGCAGGCGGACACCGTGGGCTTTCCCTCTTGAGACGTTATGGCGAGCACCTGCCCAAGCTGCTTCGCCGCGGACGGCGAGATCGAGGCCATTTTCGTCAGGACTCTCAACTGATCCGTGCTGTCAGCCTGCTGGAGGATGGTTTCGAATTCCGACCACGTACGGCAATGCTTGGCCAGTTCGAACATCGGCATGAAGTTGTCTTTGAATTTTTCCACCGACAGCGCCGACTTCGGATCGGTTTGGATCAGGGTCAGCATCTGGCGCAGTTGCTTGGTGAGCGAGGGATTGATCGCACCAGAGCGGCGTGCCGCTTTGGCCAGAAGAATCGCGCTTTCGGCGGGAGGAAATACTGTCGCCATGCCCAGAATATGGTTCAGAGCATCGGTGAAATCGTCTTGGTAACCTTCAAAGCCACCTTGCCGGGCGATCTCAACAATTTCGCCGTACGAAACCGCGTCGGCCACCGTGTTGCCCGCCAAATTATCAAAGGAATTCCCACCAGCCAGCACGGCGGACCAACCAACGGCTTTCAATCGGCTCACAGGCGTGTTGTCCACGGCGAGTTGGGCGAAGATTTTCTGACGCGCGTCGGTCGCCTCGCTCGCATCCGGCAAGTGATTCTCAATGACGTAATCCATCAGCAACAGCGCCGGACCGGCTTGACGGCCAGCCCACATGGCGTGTGCCGTGTGCAAAACACTCACGTCGGGCAACCGTTGGAACCGCACGGCCGGGGAATCTTGGGGCGGCTCGGCAAGCTGGACCACCACGATCAGCGCTCCAAAAAGGATTAATCCCCAAAGGACTTTAACAATCTTCATACTTCACCTCAGTTCATTGACTTGGCCATCGATCTCACCACGCCTCCTTGACGCGGTGAACAGGCACCAATATTCACGTCTCGGGGTGCGGAATCAATGCTTTTTGACACCTCAACAGAGAAATTGTTTCGCGGAAAACGCCCACCATGACGAAAACAAGAGGCTTGGTCGGATCTTTGGGTTAACGAATTGCCAGCGAGGAGCGACGCCGAGCCGAGGACCGGCCTGCCACCGGTCGGAGTGGACTGCGTTTGCGGCGAAGATTCCTTGGAGCCGGCGCGACCGGCTTGCCCAACAGGTGTCCGACGCGTTGATTGATATCGGCGACGAATCGTTCCCAACCAAGCTTCTGGGCCTTGCTGTGAACCTTTTGACGCATGGCGCGGATTTCTTCAAAGATCCTTGGCTGTGGCAGTTTGGGACTGGGTTTCATCGGGGATGGAAAGCGACTTCCGGGGTGTGAACGACGACCAAGGGCAATCCGTTTCGAGAATTGAATTCACAGATCCGCATCACCCGGTACATGTTGGTAATGACTCCGTTCCAGCTCAGGACCACATCCAATTCGTAGCACACGGCGATGGCGACGTGGAGGATATCGCACTTCAGCTTTCGCGGGACAATTCCATCGGCAATATAGCGATCGGCAAGCTCGACGGCCTCAAGGGGAGTCCGTAGCATTGTGATCGGCAATCTCTGCAAACGGCTGATCAGGGTCGCACTTCGCTCCGCCGTCGCATGACTGATTTCCTCTTCGAGCAGCGAAGACACATAAACCTGGTCGGAACTCCTATTGAGTCCATTCAGGAATTCCTCGGTGACAACCCGACGGTGCGGGGTATCCACCGAAAACAACAAATAGGGCACGCTGGTTTCCAAATAAAGTTTCATCGCTTGCTCGCCCAGACCAGGTTGCAACGCCAACCGCGCGCTAATATGGCCTGAATAGGCATGAAGTCAACTCGATCACTCTTCCAAACTCACAAAATTGACGGCTCCGCTGACCTTTGATACCGTTCTCCCGTGGCCGATACACTTATCATCAACGAGGTTTTTCAAAGCATCCAAGGCGAGTCCTCGTATGCGGGGTTGCCGTGTGTGTTTGTCCGTCTGACCGCCTGCAACCTGCGCTGCACTTGGTGCGACACCACTTATTCGTTCCATGAAGGCACGCCAATGACCGTCGGCGACGTGATCGTGAAGGTTTTAGAATTCAATTGCCCACTCGTCGAAATCACCGGCGGGGAACCGCTTCTCCAACCGAACGTTTTCCCATTGATGACGCGCCTTTGCGATCTTGGCAAACGGGTGCTCTTAGAGACAAGCGGCTCGGTGGATGTGTCAGGGGTTGATCCCCGCGTTGTGAAGGTCATGGACCTGAAATGTCCCGGCAGTGGCGAGTGTGAGAAGAATTTGTACGACAATATCCGCCATCTCGACAAAAAGGACGAAGTGAAATTCGTGATTGCCGACCGGGCCGACTACGATTGGGCGAAGGGCGTGCTCGCCGAATACGGGTTGCCGGGCATCTGCACGGTGCTCTTCTCGCCCGTTTGGGGTGCAGAAGGCGCTGTCTCAGCGACGGGAAACGAACTCAACACCGCCGGCACGGCAGTCTCCACACCAGCAACGTTAAAGAATCTTGCTGAATGGATGCTCGCGGATAAACTGCCGGTCCGCATGCAGACCCAATGGCACAAATACGTCTGGGGCGCCGATGCCCGCGGAGTGTGAGGCGAAAAGTTCGAAACTCGAATCTCGAAATTCGAAGCAATTCCAAATGAGGAATTCCGAAGCGATTAGCGGGGACTTTAAACCGATCCGTTCGTTTCGGATTTCGGATCTCGTGCTTCGGATTTAACGGGAGGAATCATGTCACTTCGCATCATCATCAAACCTGACACAATCAAAACCTGGATTGCCGAACGCAATGGCAAGCCCGTTCGCCGTCGTAATACCGAGCACGACCTCGCGATGTTGTTTGCGGGAGACGACCCTGATTACGAAACGCTCAGCATTGATGAGTTGATTGAGGTGATGAGGTTTAACCGGCTCGTCCTGCTTGTCGATCAGGAGCCCGGCAATACCTTTCACAGGTTCATCCAACACGGCTGATTTGGAGTGCTGCGGCTTGACACAGCCTTATCGGCGCGAGGCTTGACTCGCGCCTTTCGCTGTCCCGGGAGGGAGCGAATCGAGCCTCATAACTGCAAAGCGGCATCCAACCGCCGCACTCTGAGGCTTGACTTGCCACGCGTTCATTCTCACACTTCCGATCATGGCCGAAGTGATTTCCCGACCGTGGCACCATCGCCCTGCGCATCTATTTCTTCCGCACAATACCTACATGGTTACGGCGGGGACACTGTACAAACAGCACCTCTTTCACGATTCAGACCGCTTGAAATCACTTCAGGAGCTTCTCCTCGGCCTCGCTGAGAAGCATGGTTGGCAATTGCAGGCATGGTCTGTGTTCTCAAACCACTATCACTGGATCGGAGTTGCACCCGAAAGGGCGACAACTCTCAGGACTTTCATTAGTCACTTGCATACCGCATCCGCGAGAGCCATCAACGAACTCGATCACACTGCGGGTCGAAAGGTTTGGTTTCAGTACTGGGATACATGCCTCACGTTTGAGAAGAGCTATCTGGCTCGCTTGAACTACGTCCAGAACAATGCGGTCCATCACTATCTTGTTCCCGTCGCCGAGCAATACGAGTTCTGCTCCGCACGATGGTTTGAAGCGAATGCGGAACCGGCCTTGCGACGCAAAGTCGAATCTTTCCGCACCGACCACCTCAATGTGCCTGACGACTTCTAATCTGGAGTGCTGCGGCTTGAGGCAGCCTATCCCGGCGCGACCGTACGCCCCATACGATTTTTGGATACCGAGCGAGTCAAGCCTCGCTAAAGCAAAGCGGCGTCGAGCCGCCGCACTCCATGACTAAGCCCGGCGACCAACTTCCTCTGCTGCGCACGCCGATTCCCGGTCCAAAATCTCGCGCCTTGGCCCGGCAACTTCGCCGGTACGAATCGCGCAACATCACGTACATCGTTCACAATTGGCCGATCTTCTGGCAGCGGGCCTCTGGTGCCAACGTTTGGGATGTCGATGGCAACCGTTATATCGATCTCACCGCCGGCTTCGGCGTGGCCAGCGTCGGACACACCAACCCCCGTGTTGCTGCGGCAATTCAGGCGCAAGCGAAACAACTCACGCACGCGATGGGCGACGTCCATCCGAATGAACTCAAAGTCCGTCTTGCTCGTGAACTCGTTGAACTGACATTTGGCCGGTGGTCAAAATCCGCGGGGCGCGTCATCTTCGCCAACTCCGGCGCAGAAGCCGTCGAAGCCGCTCTCAAGACCGCAGCAATTCACACGAAGCGACCCGGTGTTGTCGCGTTTGAGGGTGCGTACCATGGATTGACTTACGGTGCACTCGACGCCACGTGGCGCGCCGATTTCCGCGCACCTTTCAAGAAGCAACTCGGTGGGTTCACAACGCATGTTTCCTTTGGGCGCGTACCGACGGCAGGGACGGACCGCCGGGCCGTCCGAGACCCACACGGCGAGCCCGGCGATCGCGCCCTACCTCGCCCGATCTCTCACTATGGCGCCGTCATCGTCGAACCCATTCAGGGTCGCGGTGGCATCATCGTGCCACCGGACAATTTTCTTGGAGAACTTCGCAAATTCTGCGACCACCACGGCTTGCTGCTCATCTTTGACGAAATCTATACCGGCTTCTGTCGAACAGGTCGGTGGTTCGCTTGCGAACACTGGGGAGTCGTGCCGGACCTGATTTGCGTCGGCAAGGGCATGACCGGTGGCTTCCCGATGTCAGCTTGCATCGGCCGCGCCAAAGTGATGGATAGCTGGCCGGAATCAAAGGGCGAAGCGATTCACACCAGCACGTTTCTCGGCAATCCCCTAGGTTGCGCCGCAGCACTGGCCGCCATCGCCGAAATGAAGCGGTTGAAGCTGAATGGACGAGCAGAGTCGCTTGGCAGTTACCTCGCCCTCGTCCTTGGAGGGCCACGCTCCGTCGTGGCCACTGGTGGGAAACGGACGCGATACTTCGCAACTCAGCACAGGCTCCGCGCGTCCCTCCCACTCCGCGGCAAAGGCCTGATGCTCGGCCTCGAAGTCAATAGCGCATCGTGTCTGTGTGAACAATTGCTGCAACGCGGTATCCTCGCCCTCCCCGAGGGAAGCAACAGTGAAGTTCTCGGCATCACTCCCCCGCTCGTCATCACCAGGCGGCAACTGGATCATTGTGTAAGTATGCTTAGCGATTTGCTTTCGACGCGTTGACAATCCAAGCAGAAAAACGCATCCTTTAGCTGCTGTTTGCGGACAACCAGCACCGGATAAACATGAACAAAACCGCTCTCGACCTTCAGCAGCGTGTGCTCGCTCTGATTGCGCGCGGCGTGACGCAATCTTCATCCCATGACGAATTTAACGAGCTTGCGCAAGCGATTTTCGCGTTCCAATACGAGCGGTGTGCACCATACCGGGCTTATTGCGACCGCTTGAGATTAACGCCGCAGATGGTTGAGCACTGGGAGCAAATTCCTGCTGTGCCGACGAGTGCATTCAAGGATTTTGCGCTGACATGCTTTCCGGTTGACGAGGCGGTCGCCGAGTTTCATACGAGCGGGACGACGCGGGAGAAATCGGGCAAGCATTTCTTCCACACGCTGGAACTGTACAATGCCGCGATCAAGCCGAATTTCGCGGCGCACTTGTTGCCAGACCAGGCGCGCCTCCGAATGCTCATCCTTACTCCGTCGCCACAAGAGGCGCCACACTCCTCTCTGTCGCACATGATGGGCGTGGTAACGAAAGAGTTTGGCACGACGGACAGCAATTTCTTCGTGAAAGGCGGAACACTGTGCTTGGAGCCTTTGGTGAAAACTTTGCGGGAGACAGAAAAGGCACGTCAGCCGGTATTCCTACTTGGGACGGCCTTCGCCTCTGTGCATTTGTTCGATCATCTCGCGCAACAGAATTTGCGCTTTAATTTGACGGACGGTTCGCGAGTCATGGAAACCGGTGGATTCAAGGGCCGGTCGCGCGAAGTCTCGAAGAAGGAGTTGTACCAGATGTTCGATACGTTTCTCGGCATCCCTCCGATGCGGGTGGCCAACGAGTACGGAATGACCGAACTAAGCACCCAGTTTTACGATCAAACATTGCTCGCAGGCGTTCAGACCGACCGGAAAGTTGCTCCGCCATGGTCGCGGGTATTGATCATTGATCCGAACACAGGAAAGGAAGCGAAGGAAGGTGAACGAGGTCTGATTCGCATCTATGATCTGGCAAATCTGTGGAGTGCAATGTGCATCCAGACCGAAGATTTGGGTGTTGCCATCAGCAACGGGTTTGAGGTTCTGGGACGAGCAGCCGGCGCGGAAGTGCGTGGCTGTTCACTGAATGCAGAGGAGTTAAGAATGTAGGCCGACACTGCGTGTCGGCGAAAGGTACAGGGAAACAACGGCGCGCCGACTCACAGAGTCGGCCTACAAAAGATGAATACATCGGTAGAGCTGGTTGAAGAAGCAGCGAAGCGAACGTTGAAGGCGAGCGACCGCATTCAGCATCGCGGCACGGACGCGATTATTCGTGCGCTGGCCCAGACAGCAAGGGACTGGCTCAAGCCAGACAGCGTGTGGCGGAAGCGGGCCAGCAAAGAAGCACCTGCAGTCACCGGTTTTTCAAAAGAAATGGTGTATGAAGCCGTCGATCTCACTTTCGGCGCGATCACCGAGGAATCGTTGAGAGAATTGCTGGAAGGTCTCAGGAAAGAGGTTGCCGAGCCCCGATTGACTGCGCATTTCCTCGCCGGGAACGTGCCGCCACCGGGCATCGCGAGCATCTGCGTCGGACTCTTGTTGAAGTCGGCGAATCTGGTCAAGCTTTCCAGCCGCGATCCGGTGTTCCCTACCCTGTTCGTCGAGTCATTGCGACAAGTCGATCCCGAACTTGCCGGTTGCATCGCAGTGTTTGACTGGCGACGCGAGGAAATCGCGCTGACCCAAGCAGCATTGGCCGAAGCCGACGCTGTGGTTGCTTATGGCGACGATGACACCATCGAATCACTTCGACGAATGTGCCAGCCGAAAGCGCATTTTCTCGGTTACGGCCACAAGCTCAGCTTTGCCATGGTCGCCAGAGAAGCCCTGACGAAGACGAACCTGCCGCAGCTTGTCGAAGCCGCCGCGTTTGATGCGTCGGTTTACGATCAACAGGGCTGCCTGTCGCCGCACGCGTTCTATGTCGAGGAAAGCGGCGAAGTCAGTCCGCGTGAGTTTGCGGCGGCCTTGGCCAAAGCGATGGCTGCGTATCAAGCACGTGTGCCGCGCGGGCGACTGACCGTCGAAGAAGCCGCGCAGATTGCCAAGCTGCGGGGTGCATATGAATTCCGGTCGGCAACGGATACGAACGTCCTGATTTGGGCCAGTAGCGTAGGCCTCTGTGCCTGCGAAAATGACGGCGCAGGGGAAACTGCACAGGCGGGGACGCCTATGCTACCGACGAATTGGTTGGTCGTTTTCGAAGAAGATCCGATGTTTACGGCGTCGTGCCTGAACCGCGTTATCTTCGTCAAACCGATCAGGCAATTGGAATCTGTCCTGCAACTGATGCAACGCTTCGCCTCGAATCTCTCGACCGTGGGCGTCGCGCCGATGAACGAACACACGACAGCATTCGCCAAAGAGCTTGCCAAAGTCGGAGTCAACCGCGTATGTCCACTCGGCCAGATGCAGCGCCCGCCTTTATCGTGGCAACTTGACCGTTAGCGCACAACTCGTGGTCCAACTTGGTGAACCAGTGTTGCGACACACTTCATCCGAAGAGTAGCCGCACCCTTTACGGGTGCGTTCGAACCGCGCAGGCTAAAGCCTGCGGCTACGGGGAAATGGGCTTTGTTAGGCGCTCTAAGTCAATATGGTGGAAAGGTTGGTCGGAGATAACATCATAAACCGTGGTCTGACCACTTTTGTCTTCGAAGATCAAGCGACGGAGAGGGCAAACGACAGAGATGCTTCGACGAGCTCAGCATGACAGCGAATAGGGCGACAAGCCCAATCGGCCAGATGCAACGTCCGCCGTTGTCGTCGTGTCAGCTTTTCGGTATGGAGTGCGGTGGCTCGACACCGCTTTGATTGAATAATCGTCATACAGCAAGGCTGCGTCGAGCCGCAGCATTCCAAATCACTCCGTCAGCTTCAGGAAATTCACGAGGATTTGTTTGCCGTTTTCGGTAAGGATGGATTCGGGGTGGAACTGGACGCCCCAAATGGGGAACTTCTTGTGGCGGACGCCCATGACCTCGAGTTCGGGACGCGTTTCAGCCGTAATCTCCAACTCAGCCGGCATGGTCTCACGTTTGATGAGGAGCGAGTGGTAGCGCGTGGCGGTAAATGGGTTCGGCATTCCTTGAAACAGGTCTTTCCCGTTGTGATAAATCTGCGAGGTCTTGCCGTGCATCAATCGATCAGCGCGCACGACTTCGCCGCCAAACACGTGGCCCATGCATTGATGACCGAGGCAAACGCCGAAGGTCGGGATCGTCGGGCCAAAGGTTTTGATGATGTCGTTCGACAACCCGGACTCGCGCGGCGAGCACGGTCCCGGCGAGATGAGCAATCGCTCCGGCTTCAGCGTGCGGATTTCGTCAAGGCTGATCTCGTCGTTCCGCGCCACTTTCATTTCGACCCCGAGCTCGCCAAGATACTGGACGAGGTTGTAGGTGAAACTGTCGTAATTGTCGATCACCAGCAGCATGGCCCGTAAGCTAAGCGAATTTGCGCCCTCGACCAAGTCGAAAAGACGATTCGCTTTTCCACTTGCGGCGGTTTCCAGCCTCGTGCAATGTACTGGGCATGGATCCCATTCCTCCTCGATTCGGGCAGAGTCCGCCTCCGCGGCGCACGGGCTGGATTGTGTATGCAGTCGTCATTTCGTTCTTCCTCTTCTTGAGCGTGCTCGCCAACCTGGTCTTGTTCGGCATCACCTTCGGCGGAAGCGGCGGTGAGAAGATCGCGATGGCGTCGCATAAAGGTCGGACGTATGAAGAACATTACGTCGAGGGCGATGAGGATGCGCGGGACAAGATCGCGGTGATCTATTTGAACGGTGTCATCAGCTCGGCCGCAGATGCCGGTAGCAGCGAAGGCGGCATGGTCCAAGACATCAAAGACCAACTCGACGAGGCCGTTGGCGATAAACACGTGAAGGCAATCATCTTGCGCATCAACTCGCCGGGCGGCGAGGTCGTGGCCTCGGACGAAATTTACCAGGCAGTGGCTGAAGCCCGGGAGAAAAAACCGGTCGTGGCGGACATTGAAACCTTGGGCGCTTCGGGAGCCTACTACGTGGCCGTCGGCGCGGACTATATCGTTGCCAACGAACTCAGCATTACCGCCAGCATCGGCGTCATTTTGGAGAGTTTTACGGTGGACGGTTTGGCGGACAAGGTGGGCATCAAGTTTTACACGTTCAAGTCGGGCAAGTACAAAGACATCCTGAACCCGACGCGGGAACCGACCGAAGATGAGAAGGCGCTGGTACAGGGGTTGATCATGGAGGTGTACGACAAGTTCGTCGGCATTGTCGCCAAAGAGCGCCAGATGAAGGTCGAGGACTTGAAGAACGGGTTTGCCGACGGACGCATCATGTCGGGCAAACAAGCGCTGGATGCCGGGTTTGTGGATGGTCTCGGATACTTCGAGGACGCTGTCGACAAGGCGAAGGAATTGGGCAAGATGAAAAAAGCGCGCATCATTCGCTACGTCGAGCCGTTCTCGTTCCGCAACCTGCTGCGCTTGTTCGGAGAGAACGACCGGACAAAGATCCAGGTCGAACTAACGCCGAACCGATTCAAGTTGCAGTCTGGACAGCTTTATTTCCTGCCTGGTTATATGTTCCAATAACGGCCGGTCTGTTGTAGCCGCGGCGCTCCGTCGCCGCGACTTTCCGACCTACGAAGGTTTTCGCCCCACGCCGACAGAGCGGCGTGGCTACAAAATTCGGTTCTGTTAGGCGTTACTTCGGCGGATCCTGTAGATTGTCGGTCTTTCCACCCCACGACAAAACCGTGGCCAATCCCTTTTCCTTTTCCGCCATGGCTTTGTCGCCAGCTTTCAGGTAGTACATCGAGAGGCTGGTGTGAGCCAGCAGATCGTTGGGATTGATCTCGACCGCTCGTTTGCCGGCCGCGATCGCCTCCTGAATCTTGCCGGCGCGCAGGTAAGCCATGCCGAGCGCGTGCCAGGCATCGAAATAACTCGCATCCAGCTCCACAGCTTTCTGATAGCAATCGATGGCCTTGTCGTACTCCGCCAGCGCAAACTCGGCCATCCCCTCGTCGTAATGTTCTTCTTTGGTCATTTCACCGCTCGCAGTTTCTCCAGCAGCATTACCACTTCTTCACGCGTGAATCCTTCGCGCTTGATCTTGCGCTGAATCCACCAATCCGGGTCATAGCCCGCATCCAAATCCAATGGCCGGCCCGCGCCCGCAAGATTGTCGAACTCACCCCGTTCCCTCGCCTCACGGATTCGATTCTCTGCGATAATGGGAATGGCGCCAATCATTTCAAATTCAGAATCGTCTCCACGAGTCCGGCGATCGTATGCTCCGTCGCTTCCGCGGCAATTTCCAATCCCTTTTCCCGCGCGGCTTGCGATGTTTGCGGCCCGATACTCACAAACTTCATCTGCGGAAACTGTTTGCGCAAGGCGCCCACGTCGACCAACTCGCAGAAATTCGTTACGGTGGAAGAACTGGTGAACGTTATGAGGTCGGCCCCTTCTTCCAGCAGCCGCGCCCGATGACCGTTGCGATCTTCTGTTTCAGGCACGGTTTGGTAAGCGTCCAGATCATCGACAATGGCGCCTAGTGCTTCGAGACCGCGCGCGAGGCGTTCATCCGCCAAGTCAGCACGTGGCAATAGAAATTTCAGATTTTCGCAGCTCACCGACTTCTTGAATTCTGCCAGCAGCGCCTCCGTTGTGAATTGGTCCGGCTGCAAATCGACTTCCAGATGAAGGTCAGCCAGCTTCTGCGTCGTCACCGCGCCGATGGCGGCGATTCTCATCGGGCCAATCTCGCGGAGGTCCTTGTGTTTTGCGAAGAATTCACGAAAGAAGGCGTCCACGCCGTTGGGACTGGTGAACACCAGCCAGTCATACTCACCGATGCCGTCGATAGCTTCGCGCAACGGGGCGATTTTCTGCGGCGGCTTGATGCGAATGGTGGGAACCTCCAGCACGTCGGCGCCCAAGTCGGTAAGCTGGCGCACCAATTCGCTCGCTTGCTCCCGGCTGCGAGTAACGACGATACGTTTGCCGAACAGTGGACGGCGCTCGAACCAATTGAGCTTCTCGCGCAAGCGCGCCACCTCGCCGATGATGGTCACGGCAGGAGGTTTGAAATCGGCTTTGTCCGCCACGCTCGCGATGGTCACCAGCGTACCGGCAATCGTCTGCTGTTTGCCGGTCGTGCCCCAACGCACCATCGCGACCGGCGTGTCGCCTGCCAACCCGTGTTTCATCAATTCGGTAGCAATTGTTCCGATGCGTTCCACACCCATCAAAATCACGCGCGTGCCGAAAAACTTCGCGACGTTTTCCCAATCGACCTGGGATTCCTCCTTCGTCGGGTCTTCGTGGCCGGTAATCACCATGAAAGCCGTCGCCACCGCGCGATGGGTGACCGGAATTCCTGCATACGCCGGCGCGGCGATGGATGAACTGATTCCCGGCACGATCTCAAATTCCAGCCCTGCCTGCAAAAGCGCTTCGGCCTCTTCGCCGCCACGACCAAACACGAATGGATCGCCGCCCTTCAACCGGGTCACAATGTTGCCGGCCCGCGCCTTCTCCACGAGCAACGCGTTGATCTCATCCTGCGACAGCGTGTGCTTCTTTGACGTCTTGCCGGCGAAGATAATCTCCGCATCGGAACGAGCGTGCCTCAGCAGCGATGGATTCACCAGATTGTCGTACACCACCACATCAGCGAGTTGAATGCATTCGAGGCCACGAACGGTGATCAGCCCGGCATCACCGGGCCCGGCTCCGACCAAGTAGACTTTGCCTTTCATTCGCGTTCCAAGTCTATCCCGGCGCGTGCGAGCCGCCAAGTGCCAACTCAGGCAACAGCGGCAGGCGCGCGCTCCCAAGAGGCTCGGCGAGGGTCTCCCGACCCCGCCGGAACCTTTCTGCTTGGAATGCACCCACAAGCCGTTCTGCGATCACACGCCGTTCGGCTCCGATTCATTCCCGGTCCAGACTCCGGGCCAGTGGGGTACCAGCCCCGTGATGATCCCTGCAGTGGACGGGCATCGCGACGACCGCACGGCTCCGTGTGTTTGCCCGCTATTGTACTTGTTGTTTTGACTTCACAAACTCTATACCCTAGGTGCTTAGAAGAAGAATTTGTTATGCCCAATTTTACGGAGTGTGAGTTGTTCTTTGGGAGGCTCGAAGTTTGTGGGTTTCTCTGTAGGCCGCGCCTCACCTGCTCAACTTAGTTAGTTCAATTGCGTATGACCGTCAGAAGAAATAAACACTCTCCACGCGGCAGAGACAGAAAGCACAAGAAGCGCCGCCTCCTCAAACTTGCGCAACAAGCTGACCCATATTCGGGCATACAGGTACCGGCTAAGTCTCCTGGAAGTGCGCCGAAATCAAGATCGACGATTTGGCTTCTAATGCTGGGCGTTCTGGCGATGGGCTGGGCCATCGCGGTTATGGTCCATCGTGACTACCAAAAGCGGCCCCCATTCGCAGAAGAAGCGAATATTGCATGTCACATTGCCCTCGGGCACGGGTTCAGAAGCCCGATGACCCCCTCACCGACTGCGCCGCCGTCGGCCTGGAGTGCCCCGCTTTATCCTCTGGTGATTGCAGCCGCGTACCACTGTTTCGGCATTGGGTCGCGTTCCGCGGTCACCGCATTGATGTTGCTGAACGCCGTTTTCTTCGGGCTGATTGTTGTGGGTACCGTTCATCTGGCCACGGTTCTCTTTGAATCACCGATACCTGGACTCTTTGCCGCGGCGCTCTTTGCGATCCACCCGCTCTTTTTATTCTACGTGGCGGATTTTTGGGACGGGTTCATGTCTCTGGCCATCTTTGTGTTGCTCACCGCCGGAGCCGCGCAGTTAGGTGCCTTTTCGGCATCGGGCGGCAGGATGCGCACGTGGGCCGTGGTCGCTTTTGGCATCGGCCTGGGTCTTCTCGCGCTGACCAACACTTCGTACGTGACCGCCTTTCCGGTACTTCTTTACCTGTCATTTTGGCCGCTCCGCTCCGGGGAGCGATGGCGCTCGGCCGCGATCGCATGCGGCGTCTGCCTCCTCGTGATCTCTCCATGGACGATTCGCAATTACCAGGCGTTCGGACGGCTGATTCCGGTCCGCACGGGAAGCGCGATTCAACTGTGGACCGGGAACGCTCCTGTGTCGCACGGGTGGCTGGACGCGAGGGCGCACGCCATCCATCCCGGCGCCAATCCTCCGGAACGTCAGTTGCTCCTGATGCTCGGCGAGCCCACGTACAACGACTTGGCTCTCAAACGATTTGAGGCCGGCCTCGCCGCGAACCCCTTCCAATATCCGGTGAACTGCTTGAGGCGTTGCATGTACCTGCTCGTTGGCGAGCCGACTGAACAGCCGGAGGAGATTTACCCGCCGCTCTTCAACTGGAAGTGGCGCGGAATATTCTGCGGAAGCCTCATTCTGAATGCTGCGGTCGCAATCCTGGGATTCGGCGGGATCATTGCGGCACGCCGTTTCCGCTATCAGCAAGGAGCGCTTCCCATTCTGGCGGCGAGCGTCGCATTGCCGTTCATCGCGACGGCCGTGACAGACCGCTACACTCTTCCCTTGCGATGGTTGCTGATCTTTTACGTGGGCGCTTGCCTCTGGATGATGTTCCGTAGGCGCCCGGCGTAACCCGAAATTTCAAATGTTATAATTCGGCCAACGCTGCGCCTTCACACACGGTCGGATTGCCCTCGTCGTCTGGCGGTTAGGACACCACCCTCTCAAGGTGGGGATCGCGGGTTACCCCCCTAATCGGACCCCGTCTCCCCTGAACTCCAAAGGCAATTTCCTCTCAGTTCAGCATCACTTGCTTCGCTGCTCGCTCTCCAACCTCGCGCGGATCGTTCTTTGATCCAACCGCTTCAACGCGGCTCACATTCTTGCCGTCGGGACTGAAGATCGCGCCAATCATGCGTAGCCGCTCGGCTTCGACCACCGCATGAGCGGCATACGGAACCTGGCAACCGCCGCCCAAAGCGCGCAGGAAGATGCGCTCCGCAGTTGTGCAAACCGTCGTGTCTTCATCGTTGATTTTCGCAAGCGCCGCCCGCGTCGCGCCGTCATCACCGCGGACTTCACATGCAATGGCGCCCTGCCCTACCGCCGGAATCATCAGATCGAATTCGATTTCCTCCCACCGGAAACGGTTGTCTTTCTTCCATAAGCCGAGCCGTCGCAATCCGGCAGCCGCCAGAATCAGCGCATCCAACGATTCGTTTTCAGCCAGCTTGCGCAATCGACTCTCAACGTTGCCCCGGATTTCCTCAATCTGCAGGTCGGGTCGGCGGACCAAAAGCTGCGCGCGACGACGGATACTGCTGGTGGCCACGCGCGCGGCCTCTGGCAAATCCTGAATCGAACCGAACTTCTTCGAGACGAACACGTCATGAGCATTCTCACGCGCTGGCACGGCCCCAATCATCAAGCCTTCCGGTAAGATCGTTGGCAAATCTTTCATGCTGTGCACTGCCACGTGAATCTCGCCTCGCAGAAGCTGGTCCTCGATTTCCTTGGTGAACAACCCCTTTCCACCACCGGCAACGAGTGAGAGATTACTGAAGTTGTCGCCGCTGGTCTTGATCGTCTTGACCTCAATTTCAAGGTTTGGGTGCGCCCTTTGAAGGAGGTCACGAATAATCTGGGTCTGCGCTAGCGCCAAAGGACTGCCGCGCGTGCCAATGATGAAGGAGTTCATTTATTGAAGGCCACGTTACTTGGCGCGTGAATGTTGGGCGTAGCCGCTGTGCTCGCACGTCCTGCGCCGCTGTACCTCTCTTCCAGCGCACTGCGATTCTTCTCCAGCCAGTCGGCGAACCGCTGGAGGTGTTGGACCAGCAGCGCCTCACAGGCGGAGATTTCGCGCTCGCGCGCAGCAATGTTCTCTCGCGCAATCTGCTGGAGATCGTCGATGTCGTAGAGGTAAACGCTTTCCAACTCGCCGCAGGCACGCTCAATGTCGCGCGGCACGGCAATATCGATCAGAAACAGGGGACGCTGACGTCGGGCTTTCATCAACGGCATCAGCTTTTCTTTGGTGACGATGGGGTGCGGGGCGGCCGTCGAACTGATCACAATATCCACCGACGGAAATTCGACCGGCCATTGTTCGAAGGAAATGGCCCGGCCTTGAAGCTGGCTGGCCAAAGCTTCTGCACGTTCTTGTGCGCGGCTGCAAACCAGAATTGCACCCGCGCCGCGGCTACGCAAAGCCCGTGCCGTGGCCTCGCTCATCTCACCGGTGCCGATCACCATCACGGTGCATCTCGGAAGCTTGCCAAAAATCTTCTCCGCCAGATCGACCGCAACGGTACCGACGGAAGTTGAACCGCGGGTAATGGCGGTTGTTGACCGGATGTGTTTGGAAGCGGAGAACACCTTCTGGAACAATCGATTCAGCACGACGCCGGTCGTACCGGCTTGTTGCGCCGAGTGGTAGGCGTCTTTGACCTGCCCGAGAATCTCCGTTTCGCCGAGCACCATCGAATCCAAGCCGCAGGCGACTTTTAGCAGATGCCGAATGCAATCGTTATCCCGGTGTTCGTAGAGGTGGGCATCGACGGAATCCATCAACTTATGATGCTCGTGCAAGAAGCGGCGCACGGCGCGAGTCGCCTCCGTTGCGTTGGCGGCCAGTCCGTAGATTTCAACCCGATTGCAGGTGGAAAGGATGGTGGCCTCATGCAACCGCGCCGACTCCAGCAGCCGCACTGTCACTTCGCCCAAGCTGGCTCTGGGAAAGGCCAGGCGTTCGCGCAATTCCACCGGCGCGCTGCGATGACTCAATCCAATGACGAACAAGTTCATGGCTGCAGCAGATTAACCCCCCAAAAGCCGACCAGCATGAAGATAAACGAAGCCATGGATCCCAGGGCTATTTTTCGGCCACGAACCGTTCGCAGCCCACGCGCGAGCACCAGGGCGCCATACACCACCCAAACCACAATTGCCCAGACGATCTTGGGCTCGGTCCAGTGCCCGACGATATGATACGAAACTGCACCACCAATCATCGCCACCGTCAACATGGCGAATCCCATGATCAAGAGACGGAAATGGATCACGTCGAGTTGTTCGATCGACGGCAGGAGGAGAAACGACGAAGAAAGCTTGCGTGTTTTCAACTGCCGTTCCTGGAAAAGATACATCGCGCTGGTCACAAATGCCAACGCGAACGCGCCGAAGGCCAGGATGGCAATCGCCGCATGAAACTCGATCCACGGGCTGCGATTGATCGATCCGGCGTGGACCACATCGATCGGGGATAGCAAGGCGGTGAGGCAGATTGCCAACACCAATGGTGCCGTAAACGCGCCCAAGAACGAAATCCGGTAAGAAGGGCCGATCAGCAAGAAAAACAGTACCGCCGCCCAAGCCACGAAGGCCTGCGTTTCAAAGAGATTTGTCAGCGGGCAGCGTCCATCAATGCGGCCGCGCAGATAGAGAAAGACCGTGTGGAGAGCAAACCCGAGCCCCATCACCACATAATTCAACCGCTGCAGCTCCGGCCCGCCGCCGCCGAGACGCAATCGCCGCAACGTGATGACGCAACTGGCCGCATAAAACACCTGCGCCAGCCATAAAAATGTTCGGTCAGTCATCACAATGTTTCTCAGCGAGCTGTTCCGCCACGCCGGTTCTTCGCCATCTTTTTCAGTAACGCAGGATACCCGTCTGAGAGAAAGCGTTCAAGATCGCGGCGCAAACGTTTGGCGAATGCCGGACTTGCCCCACCCGTCGAAATCGCCACCGTAATGCCGCCGCGCCTCACTTGAGACGGCACGATGAAATTGCCGGCGGAGGGCGGCGTGATGCAGTTCACCAGCAACCTGCGCCGTTTCGCCTCGGCGCAGACGAGCTCATTGACCGCCGGGCCATTAGTTGCGGCAACCACCAGCTGCGCACCGCGCAAATCGCCGCGACGATACGTTCGGCGGATCCAGCGCACGCGCTTTCGACGAATTAGTGGGCGAAGAACTGTGTTGGCCTTGGGACTAATGATCGTGACACGGGCCCCCGCCCCCAGAAGCGTTCGAACTTTCCGCGTGGCAACGTTGCCGGCGCCGACGACCACCACCGGCTGGTCAGTAAGATCGAGAAAGAGTGGATAATGCATCACGAGAAAATGGTGTCGGGGGCAACCGCCGGGTTGCCCCCGCCGTCCGTTCATTGGAAGGGCTGTAAGCCAGATTCTGTTTTGATAGCCATTTATCTATGCGACCTGTACCCGCGGCTCCAACGACGCGGGACCACGTCTCGCCGCCTATTTGGTCTTGCTCCCGATGGGGTTTTCCATGCCGCCGACATTGCTGCCGGCGCGGTGAGCTCTTACCTCGCCTTTTCACCCTTACCCGCCTCGGCGCTTTCGCGCTTCGGCGCGGCGGTATGTTTTCTGTGGCACTATCCGTCCGGCAACCATTACGCTGCCGGCCCTCGCTTGCGTGAGGCATCGCGCCCTGTGGAGTCTGGACTTTCCTCCCCTGCTGCTGTAGGCCGACTCTGTGAGTCGGCGCGCAAATCGCCGCTTCACAGAAGCGGCCTACAACAAACAAGAGCGGCTATCCGCCCTTCCAAATTGGAATCAAAGATCGAAGCCCCGAAGCCTCTCGGGCCTTACTCAGGCTGCCAGTATAGGATACGACCGCAATATTCGCAACTCGTCAGCTCGTCGCCGTGCTTGGCGTTGTGAACGACTTGTGGTGGAATGTGCAAGTGACAGCCGCCGCAGTTGCCGTTGCGAATCGGCACGACCGCATAATCGCCTTTGCTGTGCATCAGCCGCCCGTACCGGCTCAACGCGTCCGGGTCCGTTGTGTCCGCCAGCTTTTTGCGTTCGCTCTGCAACGAGGTAAGTTCCTGCGCAATTGCGGCTGCTCGTTTCTGCAAGTCCGCCTTCTCCGCCTCCGCCTTCGAAGTCAGCTCCTTGACCAACGCCTGCTCCTGTTTGACATCCGACTGAATCAGCTCCGCGCGTTCCATGAAATCCAGTTCGCGGTCCTCGATCTCCCGGATCTCACCGTCAGCCTTGGCAATTTCCTTCAGCAACGCCTGATACTCCGTGTTGGACTTGATCAGCGAAAGCTGGCCGCGGTACTTTAAGATTTGGGAACGCTTGGACTCGGCCTCGATCTCCAGCTTCTTGCGTTCGGTCTCGATGTGCTTCAACTCCTGCCGCGCGGATTCGAGTCGGGTTGACTCGTCCCGCACGCGCGCGTCCACAGCTTCAAGCTGTTGGGGAACGCGCGCTTGTTCGCGCTTCAGTTCCGCGATCCGGCGATCGCGGTCCTGAATGACCAGGAGTTGTTCGAGAATTGGAAGCATCGTTTCATTTCCGACAGCATTAGTGTAAAGGCTGGAGTGCATTTGTGTCAACCGCTTCGCCCACGTTTTCTATCGAGAAGTTTCTCCACGTACTTGCCAAGAACGTCAGCTTCCAGATTCACGAAATCGCCCGCCTTACAAGCCGAGAGGTTTGTCACCTCGCGAGTGTGCGGAATAATCCAGATGCGGAACCAGCCTCGTCCGACTCCCGCAACCGTCAGACTGATTCCGTCGACCGCGACCGAACCTTTCTCGATGATGTATTTCATCACGGATGCCGGTGCTTGAATGTCGAGAACGTAATCCTTACCAACCCGCTCCCACCGCCGCACTTTACCGCGACCGTCCACGTGGCCGAGCACAAAATGTCCATCGAGCCGCGCATCGGCTCGCAACGGTCGTTCGAGATTCACCAAAGTGCCGGGACGCGCAAATTCAAGATTGGTGCGGCGCAGCGTTTCCACCAGCACATCGAATCGGAGGGCGCCGCGGCGTTTGCCCACCACAGTGAGGCACGCGCCGTTGACCGCCACGCTGTTGCCGACACGAAGGGACCGGCCGATTCTCGGCGTGCGAACGTGCAATTCCGTCGAGCGCTTGCCCGCTTTGATTTGCTCCACTCGCCCGGCTTCCTCGACGATGCCCGTGAACATGAGTTCAAACGATAAAGAGAAGGTGTGGTGGTGTCGAGAAGAGTCTTTTTCTAAGGCAATGCTCGATCGCCGTTCTTCCGATTGTAGGCCGCTTCTGCGAAGCGGCGAAATCTCAATAAACGCGCCGACTCGCAGAGTCGGCCTGCAGATGTGGCCGATGACTCTCTACTGGTTTGCCTGGTAATCACGCAACCTTTGCTTCCAGCATCATTTCACCATTCCCCAAGCCCCGCCACTGGCAATCGCGCAGCCTGATCGCGCTCCTTACCTTTGGTACGCCTTCTCCCGCCACCGCCATGACGGCCTTCTGTCCGCCGATAATCAGCGGTGCGTAAAACAGGACCACTTTGTCCACCAGCCGCGCGTCAAAGAGTGACCCCAGCAACTCGCCGCCACCTTCGACCAACAGACTCGTTACGTTCCGTTGTGCCAGCGCCTCCAAACCGGATCGCAAATCGATACGCTCACCCTTCTGTGCCAGAGGCACCACGTCAATGCCGCGCAGCGCCAGATAGCGACGCCAACGCACCGAAGCGAGCTTCGTTGTCAGGACAACCGTGCGTTTCCAGTAAGCATCATTGAAGAGCTTGACGTTCAGGGGCGTTCGACCACGCGCATCCACAATCACCCGGAGCGGCTGCCTGCCGGGCACGCCGTGGCGCACGGTCAATCGCGGATCATCATGGATCGCCGTGTTCGCGCCGACCATGATCGCGTCAACGTTTGCCCGCAGCTTGTGACCTTTTCGTCGCGCGGCTTCGCTGGTGATCCATTTCGAGTCGCCGGTATGCGTCGCGATCTTGCCGTCGAGACTCATCGCCGCTTTGGCGATGACGAACGGCAACCCGGTTGTAATCCACTTGTTGAACGCCTCGTTCATTGCCGCAGCTTCGTCCGCCAACAACCCATGCTCGACGCGAATTCCCGCGCGCCGAAGAATCTTCAATCCGCGTCCGTTGTGTTTCGGGTTTGGATCAAGCGCCGCAACGACAACGCGTTTGATACCCGCAGCGATCACCGCATCCGTGCACGGCGGCGTCTTCCCCCACGTGCTGCAGGGTTCGAGGGTGACATACAGAGTGACTGGTGATTGGCGATTGGCGATTGGTCTGCGCCTTCTTGTCCGATCACCGACCACCGATAACTGATCATCCTTCCGCGCCGCGCGGAACGCCCAGACCTCCGCATGCGGTCCGCCAGCCTTCTTGTGCCAGCCTTCGCCGATGATCTTGCCGCTTTTAAGCAGCACCGCACCAACACATGGATTTGGACTCGTCTTCCCTAATCCGCGTCGCGCCAGCGCCAACGCCCGGTGCATGAACTGCTTGTCTTGCTTAGTGAAAGCCATGCGACTGAGTGTACCAGTTTGGAATTGTGGAAGCAGCCAGGAATGAACGAATCAAATTGACGACCATTTCCAATTGACCTAGCTTCCTGTCGCGAAGCGCTCAGGTGCAGGTATGACGCTAAACCCACAGACAATTATTGCTTTTGTAGGAGGTTTAGGAATTGGCTCCATCGCAGTAGCGATAGTGAATCATCTTCTCGGAAGGAAAGCAAAACACCAAGATGCCGCCTTCGCTGCTCGCAAAGAAGCAATTGACGGACTCCTCCAAGCTTATCGCGACGCCTCAGTGTCACCGACGGAAGAAGTATTGAAACGATTTGGCTACTGGGAAGCTCAAATTAACATCGTGTGCTCAGAAAGATTATCGCAAGCCGTTGAGAAACTGAAGTTGAGCGCGCCGGGCACAAGCGAAAGAGAGGAAGCAGATCGAGAAATGAGGAAGGCGATGCGTGATGAACTCAAGCTGGCATCTTAAGGAGTTTGAAGTCCAAACAACGCTTTTGCAAACTGCTTCGGATCGAATGGCTGCAGGTCGTCAATTTGCTCACCGAGACCGATGAATTTGACGGGGATTTTCAACTCACGGGCGATGGCGACGACGATGCCGCCTTTGGCGGTGCCGTCGAGTTTGGTGACAATCAAGCCGGTCACGCCAAGCGCTTGATGAAATTCGCGGGCTTGGTTTAGAGCGTTCGAGCCCGTCGTGGCATCGAGCACCAACAAGACTTCATGGGGCGCGGTCGGCACCTTCTTTTGCAATGACCGGTGCATCTTCTTCATCTCTTCCATCAGATTCTTCTTCGTGTGCAGTCGTCCCGCCGTGTCGATCAGCAGGTAATCCACGCCACGTTTCATCGCTGCTTCAAGCGCGTCGTACGCAATGGCGGCTGAATCAGCGCCGTACTGACCGGCAATGACCTCGCAGTCAACGCGTTCACCCCAAATCTTGAGTTGTTCGATGGCGGCGGCGCGAAATGTGTCGCAGGCGGCTAACAGCACGCTGTTCCCCTGCTCTTTCAACAAATGTGCAAGCTTGGCAGCCGACGTGGTCTTGCCGGTGCCGTTGACGCCAGCGAGCAGGATGACCGTGGGAGGTTGCGGGGCGCGGTTTAGCGTTGTAGTGGCGGCCGTCCCGGCGGCTGGCAGAATCCCTTTTGCGCTGGGGACAGCGCACGCTACAACGACTAGTTCCTTCTCGATTTCCGCACGTGCGATGGCAAACACGTCAACCTCACCAGATTGTTTCGCGGCTTCCTTGGTTTGCTCGATAATCCTCGTGGCGGTATCCACGCCGACATCTGTGGAAATCAAGACGGCTTCCAATTCATCAAGAGCCTCGGCATCAAGTTTCGGTGACCGTGTGACGACGCGTTTGATCTCACTCGCAAGTGTGGTCGAGGTCTTCTTGAGACCATCACGGAATTTCTGGAAGAGATTCAAGATGTTTCCTTGGAGTGCTGCGGCTTGACGCAGCTTTGCCGTTCAAGGAGTAGACACGGATTGGGAAGGCGGTGTCAAGCCACCGCATTCCAAAGCTCTTTGCTTCAGCGCTTCGACGCGTTCGTACGGAAGTTTGATCTTGCCCAGCAGCATTCCATCGCGCCCCATTCCGTGACAGTCGCTGCCGCCGGTCGCACAGACGCCGAGCGCCTCCGCCATTTCCAGGTAACGTTTGACCTGGGTCGGGGAATGTCGGGTGTGCCAGACTTCGATCCCGCCGAGCCCCTGGTCCACCATTTCGCGGATGTGCGCATCGAGATTGTTTAAGCCGGGATGCGCGAATACCGCAACGCCGCCGGCGCGCTTGATGTGCCCAATGGTCTCGGCGGCTTCCATCCGGTAGCGCTCCACGTAAGCCGGCTTGCCACGCTTCAAGAAACGCGTAAACGCTTCGTCCACGCTGGAGACATGTCCACGCTTCTGTAGTGCGAGCGCCACGTGAGGGCGTCCCACCGTGCCGCAGTTCGAGCCGGCATAGACATCTTCCACCGTCAACGCGATGCCCAATTCATTCAGTTTCGCAACAAATTGCTCGACCCGCTGTTCGCGGACGCGGGTGGCATACTCCAATACAGCGCGCAAATTGGCGTCGCGCCACGAATCGCCGAACAGATACGCGAGCATGTGAAGCTCTTCCGTCCCGCTCCGGCAGGTAATCTCGACCCCGGGGATTACTTCAACTTCCAATTCTTTGCCCGCCGCCAACGCTTCCGGAATCGCATCCAAGGTGTCGTGATCGGTCACGGCAATCGCCGCGAAACCAAGACGCGCTGCATGCTGGATCAGTTCTCGTGGCGTAAAGGTGCCATCCGAATAACGCGTGTGAAGATGGAGATCGGCGAATTTCATGTTGTAGCTGCGCTTCTGCGAAGCGCAGGCAATCCGTCAAACAAATCGGCGCTTCGCAGAAGCGCCGCTACACCGAAACGCTGGGAAACCACATCAACCATTTTCGCTCGTCCCGGCCGCCGTGCGCGCCGGGCGCGTCAAGTCAGCCTTGAGCCGGTCGAGGATGCCATTGACGAACGCACCGGATTCATGGGTGGAGAATTTCTTCGCTATATCAACCGCTTCGTTGATGCTGACCACGGGAGGGATGTCGTCGCGATACAACATTTCATAGATCGCCAGCCTGAGAATATTGCGGTCTACCGCTGCAATCCGGGGCAGGTCCCAGTGTTCGGTATACTTGGCAATCTTCTCGTCAATGGCGCTTCGATGTTCGACGACGCCGCGGACCAGTTCTTCCGCGAACTTACGGGCCGTCTCGTTTACTTCGCTCTGGGTTTGCCAAAACAATGGCAATGATTCCTCAAGAGAATCCCCGCTCAAATCGGATTGGTAGAGGAATTGTACGGCCAACTCGCGCGCGAGGCGGCGTTTGCCCGGTGTTCTTAGAGGCTTTTCCATAACCGTGCCATTTCAATACCGGCGAGGGCGGCTTCTCGACCGCGATTGTGCTGTTTGCCAACGCAACGCACGCGGGCCTGCCCTGGATTGTTCGCCGCAACGATCCCGAAAATGGTGGGCACGCCGGTCTGAATCGCAATGTTTGTGAGTCCATGCGCCACCGCGTTGGCGATGTATTGCGCATGCCGAGTTTCACCCTGCAGGAGAATCCCGAGTCCAATTACGCAATCATGCTTGCCACCCTTCGCCAGTTTCGCAGCAGCGGCAGTGACTTCAAAACTGCCCGGTACGCGCAGGATCTGAATGTCACGCGTGTCCGCCCCCGCCTTGGCCAACGTATCCAGACAATTCGAGAGCAACGCATCCGAAAACTCGACATTGTACCGCGCGGCGACGATGCCGAAACGGAGACCGGCGGCAGATGTTTGCTTTGAATGAAGTCTAGTAAGCATGGTTATGGCTTGTCACCCTGAGCGGAGCGAAGGGTCTCTGTCGTACTGCTAAACGACGGAGATTCTTGGCTTCCCTCAAAATGACAAGGGATGAATTCACAACGTGTGTCCCATCTTTTCTCTCTTCGTTTGCAGGTATTTCTTGTTATGCGGCGTGGGCTCGGAGCGGATTGGAATTTGTTCGACGATTTTCAGATTGAAGCCTTCCAAGCCGACGATCTTCTTTGGATTGTTTGTAAGCAAACGAATGCTGTGAAGTCCGAGGTCCACCAGAATCTGCGCGCCGAGTCCGTACTCGCGGAGATCGGGTTTGAATCCGAGTTTTTCGTTGGCTTCGACGGTATCCAATCCTTCTTCCTGAAGAGCGTAGGCGTGGATCTTGTTGGCGAAGCCGATGCCCCGCCCTTCCTGTCGCATGTAAACGAGCACGCCTTCGCCTTCCTGGGCAATTCGTTTCATGGCATCGTGGAGCTGCGCGCCGCAATCGCAACGCTGTGAACCAAACACGTCGCCCGTCAGACATTCGCTGTGCACGCGAACGAGGACGTTTTCTTTGCCTCGCACGTCGCCCATGACAAGCGCCGCGTGGTGCTGCCCGTCCACCAGCGAACGGTACAGGTGCAGCTTGAATTCGCCAAACTCCGTAGGAAGGTTTACCTGTTGCTCGGGCGCCACGAGTTTTTCCCGCATCCGCCGGTATTCAATCAGATCGCGAATGCTGGCCATCTTCAGGCCGAAACGCTCCTTGAACTTGATCAGTTCCGGTAGGCGCGCCATCAACCCGTCTTCCTTCAGAATTTCGCAAATCACGACGACTGGAAATAAGCCCGCCAACTTGACGAGATCGACGGATGCCTCCGTGTGGCCGGCGCGTTGGAGCACACCGCCTTCCCTCGCCTGCAACGGAAAGATGTGGCCCGGTGACACCAGATCGTCCGCCGTGGAATTGGGGCTGGCGAGTACGCGAATCGTGTGGGCCCGATCGTAGGCGCTAATCCCGGTCGTAATGCCGGTGCGCGCGTCTACGCTGACCATGAAGTCGGTTTTGAAGTTTTCACGGTTTTCTTGCACCATGCGGCCGATTCCGAGCGTTTTCAGGCGCGACTCCGTGGTAGGGACGCAAATCAGTCCGCGCCCGTGCGTGGCCATGAAGTTCACGGCGTCGGGCGTGACCTTTTCCGCGGCCATCACCAGATCGCCCTCATTTTCACGGTCCTCGTCGTCGGTGACAACGATCATGCGGCCCTGACGAATGTCTTCCAGGCATTCTTCGATGGAATCAAAACGGAACGCGTGGCTCTGGACTTCTTCGCTCATAAATCTCGCCCGGCAGGATACCAGTAAGACCGGAGGAAGGCAAACGCCGTCCGGAAACCAAGATGGTCTGTAATTGCACAACCGTTCGCGAAGGAAATTCGCTTCTACGAATCTTTGGCCACGTCGAAGCGGACGCCCTTGACGTGCAGGAGTACAACCCAGAACCGATAGAGGTCGAGGCGCTTGCCCAGCGTCGCATAGTTCTTCTCGACCAGGTCCCGCACGATCGAATCCATCTCCGAGTATTGCATGCCGGTCTTGATGGCGATGTCCTGAAGATCAATGTTCGCGCTGAGCGACCATTTGCCATTCAGCGCCGCCAGCAAAAACTTCACGGTGCGCTGGGTCAGTCCCATTTTCTCGACGTGTTCGTAGAGATCCTCGGGGAAACGGAGCAGGTCGAAAAATCGTTCGGGAACCGATGCGGGAAAACTCACCTTGCCCACAAATGTCTTTTCGACAACAACCGCATCGACAGGAATCGCGTCGCTCACGGGAACACAAGTTAACGATTTCCCCGCAAGAAGACAACGGGAATTTTCCGGCGCACTGTGCGAAGCGCGCCACAAGCCACAGTGGCCTTCAGGATCGCGAATCGGTCAGCGCAGGCGCGAGACGTTCGGCCAACCACACGTCGATGCTGCCGTCATCGGCCAGGAACAAACCCGGCGTGTTGCGAGGAATATGGGTCAGTTTGTACCGACCGCTGCGTCGCACCCGCAGATCGAACCACGCGCTGACATATTGATCAAAATATAAAAATCGCGGGTACCGAGAAAGGAAATCCTGCGTGCTGACAGCGTTTGGCAACGAGTAATATTCGTGGAGGAGATCGATGATTTTGTAATTCACACTCGCGCCCCGCTGACTCTTGGGATCAGTCGCCGCCTCCCAATCCAGAATGAAGTAGTAATTGCTGTTGGTGCCGAGGTAATGCACCCGCGGCAAAAACGCATGCGGCGTGTCCAAGACGACCGGTAATCCAGCCAACGCGGCTGGGAGCCGTTCTGCGGTTGGACGCGGCTCCGTCGGATGCGCCCACGCGTAGAGAATCGGGAACGCCAGGAACGTGGCCAGCAGCAACGGAAGTCCCAGCGTTCGCGGTGATGGCGCTGTTGAGTAATCCGGGCCAAGGCCCACGCGTTCACTCACGAAGGTCAGGACGATGGCCCAGCCCAGCGTGCTCGGAATCATGTAGCGGTCCCAAAAAACTGATTTGACCAGCCGCGAAAAGATCCAGCCGACTATGGGGACGAAGACAATCAGAATCACTGCGAGCACAAACAGAGCTTCTTGCGGAGGCGATTCTGGACGCGGCGATTCGATGGTTGATCGTCGGCGAGTCAGCAAGGCGAATCCGATGATCAAGATCAAGGCCAGTGGCAAATTGACTTTGTGCGTGAAGGAGTCCAACAGATCGTTGATGCTGGGAACGGGAATCCACGATTCATAACCGAAGATGGCGGCTTGATGGCGGAAGATTGGCAGCCACGGCAGGAAAGCCAGCCAGCCAATCACCACCGATGCGTAGGCCCCGGGCCTCCAACGACATTGCCAGAAGTCGGCCAGCATCCACGCGAGGAGAATGGCGCCACTGTAAAATCCACCATAGATATGGGAGAGGATGAGAAGCGCGTTTGCCAGGGCAATCAGCGTCATTTGGCCCAGCCGGAGACGATTCGATTCGTAAACCCGGTCATAAACCCAAATGCCAAAAGCCACGACGGCGAGAAAAAAACCATAAAACCGGGCTTCGGTGTTCTGATACAAAACCAACCTCGATAGACAGAACGCCGCGAGACAGCCGGCGGATGCCGGCCAGTAACCATACCGGCGGCGAAGCACGCCCCAGATCAAAGCAAACGCCACGCTGAGCCACAGCCAGGAATGCAGCCGCAGCGATACCTCAGACACCCCTCCCACGCGGGCCCACGTCCACAAGGACACATAGTAAGGCGGCGGAACAACGTCTGCCCCACCAGCGAGTGCGTGGATCATGTGACCAAATGAAGGGTCTTGCGCGAGATAAAAGCAGTTCAGTTCGTCGAGCCAGAACGGTTTCTTGTAACTGACCCAAACGCAAGAAATCAGGAAGACGACACTCACCGAAACGAGCAAAAACCGTTGGCTGTATACTCGACGCGACGAGCCGCCAGAATCTGTAGTAACCGTAGTCATCTCCAGGGCGTAACGGGGATTGCCACATGACCCCGTTGATTCTCAGTCAAAGGGGAACCGTACTCGCGCAACATCTAGCATCGGTCCACTTTGCCGTCAAACGAAACCGTCGAGAAGGGCAAACGGTTTGCCAAGCATCGTCGCTATGGTGCATTCCTAAATTGACACACCTCGACACCGTCGTTAACGTGAAGCCGCGATGCACAGCCCGGTCATTCTGAAGCGCACACCATTGTACACCGCGCATCTCGAAAGGGGTGCCAGAATGGTGGCCTTTGGTGGTTGGGAGATGCCGGTTCAATACTCCGGCGTGTTCGAAGAACATTCGGCAGTGCGCGAACAGGTCGGCCTTTTCGACATCTCGCATATGGGCGAAATCCTCGTCGCCGGACCGAATGCTGAAACCGTCCTGAATGAATTGCTCGGCAACGATCTGGGCAAGATCGCGCTAGGCGAAGGTCAATACACCTTGTTGTGTAACCAAACAGGGGGGATCGTCGACGATCTCCTCGCCTACCGCATTGAGCCGAGCGTCTTTCTGTTGATCGTCAACGCGGCCAACATCGAGAAGGATTTTACGTGGTTGAACGCCACCGCATCGAAGCCGGTCGTCTTCGACAATCTTAGCGACAAGTTGGGGGCGCTCGCGCTGCAAGGTCCCGCCGCGCCACGAGTGCTGGCGACCGCAGCGTCGCTGCCGCGTTTCGGCATTGCGCGGCTTAGCGTTTGCGACAAACTCTGTTGGGTTGCCCGCACTGGTTACACCGGCGAGGACGGATTTGAGATCGTGTGCGATGCCGCTGATGCATCGGTGTTGTGGTCAGCACTGCTGGAGCGCGGGAAACCGTTTGGCATCAAGCCTTGTGGACTCGGCGCCCGCGACACGCTACGGTTGGAAATGTGTTACCCGCTGCACGGGAACGACATCACGGAAAAGACCACGCCATTGGAAGCCGGATTGGGCGCGTTCGTGTCATTTGACAAGGGAGACTTCTGCGGGCGCGGCGCACTAGAGCAGCAAAAGAAAGAAGGAGCGAAACGTAAACTCGTGGCATTCAAGATGACGGGGAAATCGCCCCCGCCACGGGAGCACTACACGATGATGGTAGCCAATCGAAAAATCGGTGAAGTCACCAGCGGTACACCATCGCCCACCTTGGGCGTGGGGATCGGGATGGGGTATGTGGATGCCGCGGTTTCGCAACCCGGAACGAACGTCGAAATCGAAATCCGCGGTAAAATGTTTCCCGCGGTTATTGAAAAGAAACCACTGTTGAAACGAGGCCAATGAATATTCCCAAGGATTTAAAGTACACGAAATCGCACGAATGGATCCGCGTAGAAGGCAACGTGGCAGTCGTCGGCGTCACCGATCACGCGCAACATGAAATGACGGACGTGGTGTATGTGGAGACGCCGGAAATCGATTCGCGCATCGAAGCCGGCAAGGAATGCGCTGTGGTCGAGAGCGTCAAAGCCGCCAGCGACATCTACGCGCCGGTCTCAGGAGACGTGGTCGCGGTGAATGAAGAACTGAGCAGCGCGCCTGAGTTGCTTAACCAAGATCCCTATGGCAAGGGTTGGATGTTCAAAGTCAAAATGAGCGATCCCGGCGAAGTCAACGACTTACTCAACGCCAACGATTACGCCCATTATATCGGCGCCTGAACATGGACGACGCTGACGGGTTTGCCTCCCGACATATCGGCCCCAATCCGGATGACATCCGGGAGATGCTTCACATTGCAGGCTTTCCCAGTCTCGATGCGCTGGTTGATGCGGCGGTGCCGGCGCAAATCCGGATGCGCGAGCCGCTTTCTCTTCCTCCGCCGCGCTGCGAATACGAGTTGCTGGCCGAACTCAAGGCCATCTTCTCGAAAAACAAGGTCTACCGATCCTACATCGGCATGGGATACTATGACTGCATCACGCCGCCGGTCATCCAACGCAACATTTTGGAGAATCCCGGTTGGTACACGCAGTACACCCCGTATCAAGCCGAAATCTCCCAAGGCCGACTCGAAGCGCTGCTGAATTTCCAGACGATGGTGGCGGATCTTACCGGGCTGCCGGTCTCCAATGCATCGCTTCTCGATGAAGCGACCGCTGCAGCCGAAGCGATGACGATGTGCTATGAAGTTGCCGGAACTCCGTCCAAAAACGCCTTTTTTGTCGCTGATCACTGCCATCCGCAGACAGTAGCCGTCGTTCAAACCCGCGCCGAAGCGCTGGGTATTGAAGTCATTGTTGGGGGCGAGGAAATCTTCAAAAGGCTCGGACGCGCCTTCGGTGCGCTCTTCCAATATCCCGCGACAGACGGGGCAATTCACGATTTCGAGCCAATCATTGGAAGACTTCACCATGAGAAAGCGCTGGCCGTTGTTGCCACGGACTTGCTGGCTCTGACGCTCATCAAACCGCCCGGCGAGTTCGGTGCGGACGTGGCCGTTGGCAGCGCACAGCGATTCGGCGTGCCGCTGGGTTACGGTGGACCGCACGCCGCGTTCTTTGCGACACGTGACGAATTCAAACGTCACATACCCGGCCGGCTTGTGGGCGTTTCGAAGGATGCGCAAGGCCGACTGGCATTGCGGCTGGCGCTTCAGACACGCGAACAACACATCCGCCGCGAAAAGGCGACCAGCAACATCTGCACCTCACAGGTACTGCTCGCGGTCATGGCCTCGATGTACGCCGTGTGGCACGGACCAGAAGGATTGAAACGTATTGCGACGCGAGTTCACCAACTAACGTGCCGGCTGGCAGCGAAACTCGGACGCGTCGGAACCGAGCCGTTCTTTGACACGATTCGCGGCCGCACAGCGATTCCCAACGGAATCAACGTTCGCCATTATTCCGACGCGACCGTAGGGATTAGCTTCGATGAAACGACTACTCCGGAAGATTTGCGCGCCCTCATCGGAGATGCATCGGAAAGCAGGGTATCATCCTCGATCCCAGACGATTTCAGGCGGACGAGTAGGTTTTTGATGGCGGATGTGTTCCATCGTTATCACACCGAGCACGAGATGCTGCGATACATCAAGCGGCTGGAGTCGAAGGACCTCTCGCTGACGACATCGATGATTCCGCTGGGCTCGTGCACGATGAAGCTGAACGCGACAGCGGAGATGATGCCGCTCACATGGCCCGAAGTGGCACGCATGCACCCGTTCGTCCCCATCGATCAGGCGGAAGGCTATCACACCATTTTCAAGCAACTCGAAGAGTGGCTGGCGGAAATCACCGGCTTGGCGGCGGTCTCTTTGCAGCCGAATGCCGGTTCCCAAGGCGAATACACCGGTTTACTTGTGATTCGCGAATACCACAAGCAGAGCGGTCAGGGACAGCGCAACGTTTGCCTCATTCCTGTTTCCGCGCACGGCACAAATCCCGCCAGCGCAGTCATGGCCGGCTTGAAAGTCGTTGCCGTAGCTTGCGACGCCCAGGGCAATATCGACGTGGCCGATCTTCGGTTGAAAGCGCAAATGCATCGCGATGGCCTGGCGGCATTGATGGTCACCTACCCGTCCACGCATGGCGTATTTGAGGAAGCCGTACGTGATGTCTGTCAAATCGTCCACGACAACGGCGGCCAGGCTTACATGGACGGCGCCAACATGAACGCGCAGGTCGGGCTTTGTCGTCCCGGCGATATCGGCGCGGACGTTTGTCATCTCAATTTGCACAAGACGTTCTGCATCCCGCATGGCGGCGGCGGACCCGGCATGGGACCGATCTGCGTGGCCAAACATCTGGCGCCGTTCTTGCCAAAGCATCCGCTGATTCAAACTGGCGGTGCGAAAGCAATTGGTCCCGTGTCGGCGGCACCTTGGGGCAGCGCCAGTATCCTGGTCATCCCCTGGATGTACATTGCTTTGATGGGCGCGGATTGGCTGGCGGAGGGAACAAGAATAGCCATCCTCAACGCCAACTACATTGCCAAACGTCTCGAGCCGTTCTTTCCCACGCTTTACAAGGGTCACGGCGGCTTGGTCGCGCACGAATGCATCGTCGATTGCCGGCAGTTCAAAGCCGTCGCAGGGATTGAGGTTGAGGACATCGCCAAACGGTTGATGGATTATGGTTTTCACGCCCCGACGATGTCCTGGCCCGTTCCGGGCACACTGATGATCGAGCCAACTGAAAGCGAATCGAAAGCGGAACTGGATCGGTTTTGCGACGCGATGATTGCCATTCATGCCGAGATCAAGGCAATCGAGTCGGGCTCGTTGGACCGAATCGACAACCCGCTCAAGAACGCGCCGCACACGGCGGAGATGGTTTCCGCCGACAAATGGGTTCATCCCTACAGCCGCGAACAAGCGGCGTTTCCCTTCGCGTGGACGCGCGAACACAAGTTCTGGCCGGCCGTGGCGCGCGTGGATAATGTCTATGGCGACCGCCACCTGGTTTGCACTTGCGCGGGGTTTTGATTCTGTTTTTCTGCGGCACCGCTCCCAGCTTTCGTCTGAAGGAACGCGCCGAATTGGTACGCCACCTTCCGAAAAATCCGTTTGGCACTCAGCTTTGCGGGGTGTAAGCTGACATTAAATCGGAGGGGGTGTGAATGGCGAAGGCTCGCAAGGAAGTGGAACTGGCTGTTCGCGTTGGAGGCAAAGCCAGCGCACTGGGCGAAGTACTGGCTGCCGTTGCCTCGCGAAATGTGAACGTCCTCGCCTACTGCACGTACTCTGATCGTGAGGAACTGGTCGTCTTGCTCGTCACCGATGATGCATTCACGGCCAAGGACGCGCTGCAAGCCGCCGGCTACTCCTGCAAAGCCAATTCGGTCGTGCTGGTAGGCGCCTCCGATGAAGTGGGCGCCGCGGCCTGGCTTGGGGCACATCTCGGATTCGCGGGGATTGAAATTCTCTATTCCTACGCGTCTTCTTCCGGCGCCGATCAATTCTGCGCAGTTTTCAAGACGACCGATGACGAACGGGCGATCATGACGCTCGAAGCCTGTCCGCAGGCGCGTGCTGCCGCGTGAGGCCCGTTGGGCGGGCCACCGGCTGGAATTCTTACTGGAGGGCGTTGACTGAAGACGAATCGGTGGTGGCAGGTTTTGATTTGCTCGGACCAAACGGCCACCACCACTTTCTTTTGGGCGGTGGCGCCGGCGGCGGGGGTGGATTGAGCTCCGAATCGGTCATCATGCGTTGAACCTTCGGATAGGTTTGTTCGCCTCCTCGAACAGTTACGGAGCCAGTCTCGTTGGCAACCAGTTGCGGCACCGAAAGCATGTCAGAGTAAACCATGCGCTTGACCGTTTGCGCTTGCGGATCAATCTCCGCGTAACTGTAAGATCGAGGACCGCTGCGGTACAGGATGTGCAAATGTCCCGCGATGTCTATCTTGGCGCTCGGCTCACCCAAAGCCAGCGCATCGCCGAGGGGAATCATGCCATACACCCGGCCGCGGGCCTCATCTTCGACGCCGACGTACAGGACGTCATTATGGGCCAAGCGGAGCTTGAGCAATGAATAGGTCCGGTATTCCTCGTTGGTTTGGCCCGACGCGACCGGCAAGCCGGTGATTTGCTTCCAGATCTCGCGCCCGTTCAGAACCGTGAACTCAACGGGTGCTGAGAGACTTTCTATGGCATCAGTCTTCACAATGGCACGGACACTGAAAGTTCCCCTCTGACGGAGATCGTAATAGGGCAGCAAATCCATGATGCGGCTTACGGTCTGGCCGGGCGCCAAGGTCACAGCGTCCCAACCCGGCAGCTTGGCCACAGTCCCAATCGTCACATCCGCTTCATCCGTAATCAAAAAACTGAGCCAGGGAGCGTCGGCTTGGCCGCTGATTCGGATTGGACGTCCCGAAAAATTGCGGATCTTTACGGTGACCGGAATCGACTCGTAAACCATCCATGTGTCGCGGTCCATCGAGAGTTGCACGGCAATCTGGGCCTGGACACAGAGCGGGACGGCCAAGACTGTGCCGATAACGAACAAAAGGAGACGGCGCATGGGAGCGACGTTAACACGTGGCCGGAGTCTCAAACAAGAAAAATGCCGGAGAATTCACTCTTTTTGAACCAGAGCGTTCAGCGCGGTGCCCAAGGCGACGCTGTGTGCCACCGCTCGCTGGTTTAATGGAAAGCGCACCGGCGTCTCGCTCCCCAGGATGTGGTCGGTGCAATGCAGAAATAAATGGTAGGCCATTGGCCAACGTCGGCGTCGGCTCAGGGAGTCCGCCCGCGCATCGCGACGGATGAGTGCCAAACCGGTTGCTGGATGACCATCGATAACCTTGTCCCGATTGAGCGGAATGACCTTTGCCACGGCTTGGAGAATGCGTTCGCCGACGAATTGCGGAGCGTGGGCCAGTTCGTAGAGGTAATAACCCGGCGCATCGACGTCCTCGTGCAGATCGACCGAAAACAGAAACCGACGGCCTCGGACGAGCTGTTTGACCAATTCCGCCTCGGGACAATCGTGCGTGTCACGAAACTGACGGTTGATGTCACGCCGCTGAGCATTCCGTCTCTGATTGCGTTCCCAGCCATAGGGATTGATACAAGGCAGGACGAACCAATTGACGCGCCATTTCGCCCATTCGCCGCTCTCCAGCCAGCGCAATGCTCCCTCGACGCTACCAGGCTCTTCGCCGTGGATTCCCGCCGTCAGAAGAATGGTCGGTGCACTTCGGCCAATTTGGCGGCGGAGACGGAAGAACGGATAACCCCAGACTTCACCGACCTGCTCAACACCCCACTGGTAACGCGTCAGGGCACGCAAACGTTGGACGATTTCGGCATAGTCCCGGATGCGAGCCATGAACGCACGGTCAGGCCTCGACCATTGCCTTGAGGAATTCCTTGTTCGTCTTCAGCTTCGACAATCCGTTGAGCAGTTTTTGAATTGCTTCGACGGGAGGCGCACCGCTCAGTGCGCGACGCAAACGGGTGATACCTTCGAGATCCTTCGGGGCCAGCAACAATTCCTCGCGACGGGTACCGGAGGCGTTGAGGTCCACCGCTGGCCAGTACCGTTGCTCGGCGATCTTGCGATCGAGGACCAACTCCGAGTTACCAGTGCCTTTGAACTCCTGAAAGATCAGTTCGTCCATGCGCGAGCCGGTGTCGATTAGCGCCGTGGCTATAATGGTCAGCGAACCGCCCTCCTCCGCCTTCCGCGCGGATGCGAAAATGCGACGGGGCTGTTCCATTGCCCGGGCGTCGAGTCCGCCGGTCATGGTGCGACCGGTCGAGCCGATGTAATTGTTGAAGGCGCGGGCCAGGCGGGTAATCGAGTCGAGCACAATGAAAACGTCGCGACCGAACTCGACGAGGCGTTTGGCGCGTTCGATCGCCATTTTGGCCGTGCGGACGTGTTCTTCGATGGTCTGGTCGTTTGTCGAGGCGATGACTTCACCGCCTTTGATCGAGCGGCGGAAATCCGTGGTTTCCTCGGGCCGCTCGTCCACCAGCAGGACCATCGTGTGGACGTCGGGATGATTCGTGAGGATCGCATCCGCGATGTGGTGCAGCAGGGTCGTTTTTCCCGTGCGGGGCGCGGCGACAATCAAACCGCGCGTACCTTTGCCGACGGGTGCGATGATATCCACCACCCGCGTCGTATAGCGGTCGGGTACGGTTTCCAGAACAAAACGTTCGTTCGGATTGAGGCTGGTGAGATCGTCGAATTTCTTCACCGTGGGCCATTTTTCCGGCGGCTGCCCGTTGATCTTGAAAATCTCCGCCAACTGCGGGCTGCCTTTCTTGGGGGGCACGGCGCGGCCTTCGATCTCGAGGCCGGCCCGGAGCCGGGATTTACGGATCACGTCCGGCGACACGTAGATGTCGTTCGGGCTGATCTGGAAGCTTTTGGCGGGGTTGCGGAGGAATCCGAATCCCTTTTCGCCGACTTCGAGGACGCCGCGGACCTCGCTTCCGGATGATTGTTGTGGAGGCTGGGTTTGTGTTTGTTGCTGTTCGGTTTCTTTCACAGTGCTTGCTCTGCCCGCGCGGAGCGCAGGCGTATGGTTTTCGTTATCAGATCGTGAACGGCCTCGAAGTCGCGGATCCTCCGCCTCTTGGCGCTACCGGGCGCCTGGTTCTCTTCGTTGTAGGTCTTGTTCACTCCCTCCTCAAATCGGTCTTTGACAAATTCAGCACGTTTAAGGTCTTTGCGACGTAGGGCACACTCCGCTCCATCGGCGCCTTGGTTTCGTCTGGTTCGACGCCACCATTGAGAATGTGGTTCCGCACATGCGGCCCGTTAGCCCACTTTTCTGAGTAAAAACTCGATGATTTCGTTACGACTTTCTCAATCCATCATGCGCGCTGCCGGACGAGCACGGAGATCATTGGACAGCCCTTTCCAAATCACTTGCTGCCGTCCACAGGATCGACCGCCGAGTTCCGGGTTTCGCCGACCTGAGGAGGTCGCCAAGAAGGACGCCGGGTGCATCGTTCTTGATGCCCTCTCCACTAACAACTTCGCCTCAGCAGGGGATCAGTCAAACATCCCGCAGTTCGCATCAAACATAACCTGACGTTTTACATTCTCGTTGCCCGTGCCTAATCCAATAAGACGCGCTCCACATTTTGAATCGCTAACGATCCAATTTTCACCATGATTGGGTGCCGCTCAGCGTCTATCGGGCTATTCCGCGTTCAGACTTGCGACAGAAGTCGATGAAATGTTCCAGCTCAAGGCTGGGCGGAAGTTCACTTTGTATCTTATCCAAAGCGTTGCTCACTGTCAACCCCGATCGAAACATTATCTTGAACGCCTCCCGCAGAGCCCGTTGGGTGGCCTCTCCCACCCCGTTGCGCTCCAAGCCGACCTTGTTGACTCCCCGCGTCTCGGCAGGGTTACCGTCGGCCATCATATAAGGCGGAACGTCCTGCACCACCTTGGTGCAGCCACCCACGATTGCCATCGTCCCGATCCGGCAAAATTGGTGGATCGCCGCAAGCCCGCCAACAATCGCATGGTCCTCCACCAGAACATGGCCGGCCAATGTCCCGCAGTTGCTGAAAATCACATGGTCCCCGACAACGCAGTCGTGGGCGATATGCGCATACGCCAGAAAATTGTTGTGCGACCCAATTCGAGTATGCAGACCATCGCCCGTGGCCGTGTGAACTGTCACGTATTCACGAAAGACGTTATCCGAGCCGATGTCTAGATAACATTTTCCGCCGCTATATTTCAAGTCCTGAGTTTTCAATCCGATGCTGGCAAACGGATAAAACTCGCACCGCGGTCCGATCGTCGTCAACCCGTCCATAACGACATGCGAATGCAGCCGACATCCCTCGCCCAGCTTCACATTCGGGCCGACAATGCAATACGGCCCGATCTCGCAGTTCGCGGCAATCTCCGCGTGCGAATCAACAATTGCTGTCGGATGGATGTTGGAGGAAGCCATCACAGAGCAGTAGGCACTTGCACGCTGGTTTTTGTATAGGAATTCGAACGCTTCGTCAACAAGCTTTGCCGTTCAGGACGGATTGACGCAAAGAGGTTAGCCCTCTACACTTCCACTTCATGGCTAAGGTATATCAACCATCAACAACACTGAACATCACTTCGGCCTCGCTGACAACTTCACCGGCGACCTTGCACACGCCCTTGGCTTTGGCAATCTTGCCACGCGCCCGTCCCATCTCAACTTCGATGATCAGTTGATCGCCGGGACGCACCGGCTTGCGCCATTTCACATTATTGGCGCTCATGAAATAGGCGACCTTGCCCTTACCAACGTTCTCGCCCGCGCGCAACATCAGAATACCCGAAACTTGTGCCATGGCTTCCAACTGCAGCACGCCCGGCATGATCGGATGACCGGGGAAATGTCCCTGAAAGAACGGCTCGTTCATCGTCACGTTCTTGAGTCCGACGATCTTTTCTTCACCTTCGATCTTGAGGATGCGATCCACGAGCAAGAATGGATAACGATGTGGCAGCACGTTCAGCAACTGCATGATGTCCATCACCTGTTCGGTCGGCGCTTGCGTCTGGATGGGTGGCGCAAACGAGACCGGCGCCGGTTCCTCCTTTTCCATCAGCCGGGCCAGCGCTTTGGTCAACTCTGCGTTGCAGGTGTGACCGGGTCGAATGGTGATGATGTGCGCGGCGAGCGGTCGCCCAAGCAGCACGATGTCGCCCAGTACGTCGAGAATCTTGTGACGGACAAATTCGTCCCGAAACCGAAGCGGTTCGGTGCTGAGGAAACTTTCATTGCGAATGAGGACGGCGTTTTCCAAGCTCCCGCCTTTGATCAGGCCGTGATCGATGAGATGCTGCAGGTCCTCGTAAAATGCGAAGGTTCTAGCAGGCGAAATCTGCGTCTCAAACGTTTCCGGTTCGATCGCCAGGCTGAGGAACTGCGCGTCCAGCCCGGGCTTGCCATAATGGATCGTGCAGCTAATCCGCAATTCATCGCTGGGGACAACCACCGCCAGCGATTCGCCCACCTCGATGTGCACCGTTTCCTGCGGACAGAAAATCTCGCGCTTGCCTTCCTGCGGCTGGATGCCCGCTTGCTTGACCATCTGGACGAAGGGCAACGAACTGCCATCGCCGACAGGTGGCTCGTTGGCATCCAGTTCGATAATCAGGTTGTCGATGCCGTAACCGTTGAGCGTGGCCAATACGTGTTCGACGGTGTGAATCACAGTGCCATTGCTGCCAATGGTGGTCCACCGCGTCACATCGCGGATATTAGCGATGAGCGGCTCGATAACCGGTTTGCCATCCAGATCGACACGGACAAACTTGATGCCGTGATCGACCGGCGCCGGTTTCCACATCATGTTGACGTTGGAACCCGTGTGAATGCCGATACCCGAAAACGAAACAGGACGCTTGATCGTCTGCTGCTGTTTCACCATGCGGCAAGCTTGTAACACGCACCCTCCGCGTTGGCAAGCCAAGCTTGAATTGGCGGTGTAGGAGGGCTTCTGTGAAGCGCTGAGAATCAACCAATACACTTCGGTGGTTCACAAAACCGCCGCTGCAACAATCTTTCCCGTTGCGTCGTTCTTTTCTTTGTGCCAAAAACGACGTATGAGACGTGCACGTTGGTTCCGCTTAGTCTGGTGTTGAGCCTGCGGAACGTAAGCGGTGTCACTGCGCAAAAGGTCGCACTCGAAGACAGGACGGATTTCGACGGGACCCGCGCCGAACAGGTGTGGACCGGTTCAAGGGAGAAGAACCGCTAATCCTGATCCTTGGTATCGATCTCCGCTTGCGCATGCAACTTTTGTGGAGCTTCCGGCTCCCGGACCACGCGGTAGATGCACCAACCGAGGAAAATCGTTACAAAGCCCACCGAAACAATCATGATGATCCAGCCACCAAGGTTCATGTGCCGTTCTCCTTCTGCAGTGGGTGTATCCGGTTCCAACGACGGACTGACTGGGCCGTGAGCAGAATAGCCAATACCAAGACGAGTACGATGAAACCGACAGTCATCGCGACCACCGGGTCATGACCGATCTTCTGCACGTAAGCGCCGGCTGTCTGGCGCAGCCATACTGCAAACACGATGAAGAGATATAGCGGAGCCACATATTTGATGATGTACATCACAAATTTGGGAATCCGGATCTCTGCCCCGCGTTCGAGTTCCTGGTAGCCCTTCTCAATTCCCATCACCCAGCCGAACAAAAGCACTTCAATCGTCGCCAAAATATAGATGCAAACGGATCCCACCCAGAAATCCATTGTGTCCAGCGCGATTACGTCCTTCGAAAAATACACCACAAACGCGCTTCCCGCGGCCGTGATGAAACCCAGCAGCGATACCGAGGCGCGTCGTCCCAGCCCGAGGCCTTCCTCCAGCAAGGCGATCGCTGGTTGAAGCATCGAAACCGAACTGGTGAGCGCCGCCAGAAACAGCAGAAAGAAAAACACCGCGCCGACGAACTGCCCGAGTGGCATCGTATTGAATACCATTGGCAAAGTGACGAATCCAAGATTGAATGTGGACTTGGTTGCCGCTATCACCCCTACTGTGCCCAAAAACACAAACGCTGCCGGCACCGTGATCAACCCTCCGAGAGCCACCTCGCAAAACTCGTTCCCCGCGGCCGCCGTCACGGAACTCAGTGCGATGTCGTCATTGGGTTTGAGGTAGCTGGCGTAACAGCAGATGATGCCAAAGCCCACCGAAAGCGAGAAAAAGATTTGTCCGGCGGCTTCCAGCCACATCTGCGCATTGCCCAATTGCTGCCAGATCGTCTTGCCGCCCCAGCCGAGATTCCACATGAACCCGAGTCCATTCAATACGTTTTGGTCGGGCTTGGCCGGGTCCGGCGTGCCGAGCGTCAGCACCCGCGCCAGTACAATCAGCGCGCATACCACCAGTGCTGGCATCGCCCACTTGCAGAACCACTCGATACCTTTGCTCAACCCGCGGTAGATCAAAACGAAATTCAACACAAAGCAGATGCCCAGGAAGAACAAGGCGGAATCCGCAAAGTGAATGGTGGTGAAATCGTAGGCCGCTCCGTGACTGTTCAGCCCAACGAAATTGCTGAAGAACGTGCCATACGCCGATTGCTCCGGTCCGAGCGCCATCTGCCCGGCGGCAAATTTCCACGCGTATCCGAGGCACCATCCCTCGATGTAAACGTAGTACATATAGATGGCGACGGGGATGAGCACTCCCAACGCCCCCAAGTAGGGCGACAACTTATTGCGCCAGACGACGCGGAAAATGCCGGGCAACGAGTTATAGCCGCGCGCGCCACCATAACGGCCAAGCGCCCATTCCACCCAGGCAATCGGCAATCCCAACAGAAACAACGCCACGAAGTACGGAATCATGAACGCTCCGCCTTCGTACTGCGCTGCCTTGCCCGGAAACCGCAAAAAATTCCCCAATCCGACTGCGCTCCCGGCGACTGCCAGGATTACTCCCGCCCGAGTTCCCCAAGCTTCTTTGCCTTGATTCACATGCCACCTCCTAAGCGCTCCGCGAGTTGGCGCATCATACCTGTCCGCCGGCAAAAGTAAACACTGCTCGGGAATTTTCATCGTCAATTAGCTCTTGCAGATCCCGCTTTGAAGGGATACGTCTCCGGTATGAAACCGACCGTGGCCATTGTCGGCGCCAGCGCAGATCCGAACAAATACAGCAATAAATCAATTCACGCCCATCTGCGGGCCGGTTACGATGTTTATCCTGTCAATCCCACAGAAGACACGATCGCAGGACTGAAGTGCTACAAATCCGTGCTCGACATCCCGGTCGCTCTGGACCGCGTCAGCCTTTATCTTTCGCCGGTCGTTGGCATCAAAATCCTCGACGACATCGCCAAAAAGGGCTGCAAAGAGTTATGGGTCAATCCCGGCGCCGAAAGCCCCGAGTTCATGCAAAAAGCGGAGGCGCTCAAGTTGAACACCGTCTATGCGTGCTCATACTTGGATGCCGCGTCGGGGTAGCTGGCCAGTGGCACAACACGCTTGGTTGATTGAGAGCGTTGCTTTGTAGCCGCAGGCTTTAGCCTGCGCCGGGAAGACGCACCCATAAAGGGTGCGGCTACTCTTCGGATGAAGTGTGCCGCAACACTAGAACCTCTTTCGCCCGGGCGAACACGGCATCAAACATTGGCTCCGTCAGTTTTCCCGTATTCGTGTTCTGCCGGCTCGGATGATACGACGCAATGAGGGTCGGAAACGCCGCGCCCAGATCGTGGGCAGAGTTGTGCGCGAACTTTGGCCACGGTTTCGGCGGATTCGCCGTTCGGAGATAATTCGAGAATGCGATTTGTCCGAGGGCGATCACAACTTGAACGCTTTTCAGCCGCTGCAGTTCGACGATCAAATAGCGGCGGCAGTTTCTGATTTCGCTCGGTAACGGCTTGTTCCCAGGCGGCGCGCAATGAATCACCGCCGTGATGCAACAATCGATCAGCTTCATGCCGTCGTCGCGATGTTGCCACGTTGCCTGGTTCGCGAATCCGGCCTTGTGCAAGGCCCGGAAGAGCCAGCGGCCCGAGGAATCCCCGGTGAACATCCGGCCCGTCCGGTTAGCTCCATGCGCACCCGGCGCCAGACCGACGATGAGCACCCGCGCATCGGGATCGCCAAAGCTCGGCACGGGCTTGGCCCAGTACTCCCAGTTGCGAAACTCGCGCTTCTTATTGCGTCCGACCGCCTCGCGCCATTTGACAAGGCGTGGACACAACTGGCAGCGAACAATCTGCGCGTTTAGCCTGTCATTCCAGCGATTCATTACACCTGACAACTTCTTCTTTCGTGAAATCGGCGAATGCGCTCTTCGGATTCAAGGAGCCGTTCAGTTGGGATCCGTCCCGATTCGACGGCCTTCGTGAGCGCCTCGTGTGCCGCGAGCATCTTTTCGGCAGTATGGCAGACCAGGATGATGTCCGCGCCGGCGTTGAATGCTTCCACCGTCGCCTGCTCAATGGAAGCAAACTGCGCGATTGCACCCATATCCATGTCATCGGTCAAGACGAGCCCACTGAAACCGAGTTGGCCCCGTAACAAATCGGTGATGATGCGGCGCGAAAGTGAGGCGGGAAGCGGCTTCTCGCCATCGAATGCGGGGTAATGCCCGTGTCCAACCATGATCGTTTCAAGACGACCCAACAGTCGCTGATACGGCGCAATATCCTCGGATAACAGTTGTTCGCGCGACCGGGAAATGGTCGGGAGTTTCTCGTGTGAGTCGAGCGTCGCGCCGCCCAGCCCCGGGAAATGCTTCGGACAAGCGACGATCCCTTCACCTTCCAGGCCTTCCAAAAACGCGCCCGCCCAGAGAAGAACTTCCTCAGAAGTTTTCCCCCAGCACCGCTCGTGCAACGCGTTGTCCACCGTCTTGTCGAACAATTCCAGATCAAGAACCGGCGCAAAATCCATATGGATACCGGATTCACGGAGCCATCGGCCCGTGAGATGACCGAAATCCCGAGCGGACTTCTCCCCTCCCGAGTGTTTCAACTCGGCGATGCTGGGCGCCTCGCCCACGATATTTCGAAGCCGGTTGACGCGGCCCTGTTCCTGGTCGACGGCGATGAGCGGCGGTGGATGGAAATCGGTTCGTAGGGTCCGCACCAATGCGCGCAGTTCGTCGGCATCGTCGATGTTGCGCGCGAACAGCACCACGCCTCCAGGCTGTATCGTGTCCAATAAATGGCGCGTTTCGGAAGTCACCTGCGTCCCGGGAAACCCAACGAACAAATGGTTCCCCATCCGAATTTTCTGACTTGATGACATGCGTTTCTGCGAATCCGTTGGCTTGCGTCTGACGCGGAGACTTGTATCATGAACGCAGTTTCTCGGTCAAACCGCGCCAGGAGGGCGCCATGAAAACGTTCAAGGAATTGACGATTGTTACGCCAAACAAACCCGGCACGCTAGCCCAGGTGCTTCGGTCGGTAGCTCAAGCCGGAGTCAACCTCATCGCCATCGACTCCTCCTCTGGATACGATCTCAACATGGTGCGTTTGATCACGTCCGATCCACAAGCGACGACGCGCGTGTTGGAGAAATTGAAGTACCAGGTCGCCGAAGCGGACGTGCTGGGTGTGACGATTCTCGACAAGCCGGGATTGCTGGCGCAGGTCGCCGCGGCCTTCGGCAAAGCCAAGGTCAACATCAACTACATGTACGCCACGGCGGCGGTCAGCGGACAGGAAGCAATGGTGATGTTCCAAGTGTCGGATCTCAGCAGGGGCGTTCGTGCGCTCAAAGCGGCGAAGATCGCGTAAAGAAGCGGTAACAAAACTGTAGTCGCAGGCTTCAGCCTGCGCGGAGAAGACGCAACCGTAAAGGTTGCGGCCACACAGGAGTCGGTTTCGTTAGGTGCTCTAAGCGATAGGACCCAGCCGATATCGGGGCAACGAAGATGTAGAGTGATGCACTGAGACAGGGCACGCTACAACATCAACAATGGCTATCGCCTTCCAAAGCTGACGTTCGGCGCCGGTGCCGGATGATCCTGGCAGGCTTGATTGGTCGGTGCGTCGGCTGACGCGGTGCTGGCCTCCACATAGCCATTGTTGATGAGCCAGGCTTCGACTTCGTCACCGCTCACGTCCGCAACAATTTCGCCGTCGATATCCAGCGTCGGCTGCAATGGTTGGCCGCTCTTCTCGACCATCTCCTGGTAATTCGCCGGGTTGTTGATGATATCGCGGTCTTCGTAAGCGAGATTGTACTTCTTTAGTACGGCCCGCACGCCGTTGCTCCAACCGCACGAAGGCTTCATGTAGGCAATAATCTTGGGTTGTTTCATTTCGTTCTCACGCTCCGTAAGTCTTATGCACGAGATCAGGCGGAAATGCAAGTGGATGACATGGACCACAATATTTTACTGGCATCCGCGTCCACGGCCAGTGGCACCTAAGCTGCTCATTACGTGGGGGATGACGCTGCTACGCGAAATCCAATTGTTGCTGGAGCGGACCTATGGCACGACGGGAGTGAACTTTGAAGAATTCTTGCTGAGCCCCGCCCGCAGCCGCGTTCTTTCCGAAATGGCTGGCACAAGCGCAGCGGAAATTTCCGATCTGGGCCGGGTTTTCCTGCGAGAACTGGAGGGGAAACTGCGACTGGGAATCTACTATGATGACAGCGTGGTAAAAGCTTTGGAGACCAACCATCCAGCCTACGGTTTGAACGATGAGAATATCCTGCCTTTCATGGTGTTTCTCGAAGAACTCGACCACGCGGTCCACGCGTCCCTGAAGTTTCGGGAGGGCATTCGTGACATCTATGGCGAAACATTCGTGCGCGATCTCGAACTGCAAGCCAAGGTGGATACCTACCTGATCCTCCAGAAATACTGTGCGTTCTTCAACCAACCGCAACGTGTAACCGCCGCGGATCGACGCTGGTTGAAAGCCTGCGTTTTCAACCGCGACAATGCCACGTTCGACGAGCCGTATTTGGCTGAACGATATCAGGAGACAAACCGGCTGGCGCGCCGATATGTCCGGCATTTGGATCGGTTGCCCCGAAATCGACGCACCGCCGAGATTCGCCGGTTCCGCAAACTCACGTATAAACAAAAACGTGAACGCGTGGCCTCCATAGCAGCGTGAAATTGTTGTAGACACTGCCCCCGGCGAAGAACCACGGCTGTCCAACAAAACCTGATCTTGGATGGGTCTGGTGTTTCCTTGAGACTCGAACCCAATTGGCCCACCTGCTAAATTGGTGCCGCCGTGACAGCAACACCGGCAAAAGGAACAATACTATGGACTGGCCCTTTTTCCCTTTCATGTCTCTTTATGGGTAATGTCCTAATTTGCCGACTGGAGGGACGCGCTCCGTCGCGTCCATTCGGGAAACGCGGCCACGACAGAGCGTGGCCCTCCAGATCAGAACACTACCTCTTTATGAAGCGATTTGAATCCCGTCGCAAATCCTTCTAAGGTGAGGCTTGTTTATGCCTGAATCTATTGTTGCCCCCTATGGATCGTGGAAATCGCCAATCACCTCGGACTTTATCGTCAAGGATGTGGTCGGCTTGAGTGAAGTTGTTCTCGAGGGAAAAGACACTTTTTGGTCCGAAATGCGCCCCGCGGAGGGGGGACGTTGCGTGCTTGTGCGGCAATCCGCCGATGGCCGAATCGACGAGATCACCCCGCCACCGTTCAATGCCCGGACCCGCGCGCACGAGTACGGGGGCGGCGCCTATACCGTGGTGGATGGCATAGTCTATTTCTCGAACTTCACCGACCAGCGCATTTACCGCCGCGATTTATCCGGGCGGATCCAGCCCGTCACACCCGAGGGCTCGCTCCGCTTTGCCGATGCAATCGTGGATCGCATCCGCGGCTGTATGTATTGCGTACAGGAAGACCATACCCAGGCGGGCAAGGAACCCGTGAACAGCCTCGTGAACGTCGACCTGAGCGGCATCGGAAACATCCGTGTGCTGGTGTCCGGCAATCACTTTTATTCGTCACCGAGGCTGAGCCCAGATGGCACATCGTTGGCCTGGTTGACTTGGAACCATCCCAACATGCCTTGGGACGGCACCGAACTCTGGGTGGGCAAAATGGCCCGAGATGGAACATTGTCAGACCTGAAGAAGGTGGCGGGAGGAACGGATGAATCCGTATTCCAGCCGGAATGGTCTCCCGACGGGGTGCTGCACTTCATTTCTGACCGAAGCGGATGGTGGAACCTCTATCGGTTGAAAGACGATTCAGTCGAGGCGCTGGTCCCCATGAGTGCGGATTTCGGTATGCCGCAATGGGTTTTTGGGATGTCGACGTATGCTTTCGAGTCAGCCGATCGCTTGGTGTGCACTTATTCAGCGAAGGGGCTCTGGCAGATGGCTCTGCTGGATCTCAAGAGCCTCCGCTTGGAGGAGTTGTGTTTGCCTTACACGCAGTATGCTTATGTGAAGGCCGCACCGGGCAAGGCCGTTTTCTGCGCGGGTTCTCCGACTGAATCACTGGCCGTCGTCCAACTCGACCTCCCGTCCCGGAAACTGCAGGTTCTGAAAAAATCGAGCCAAACAGTAATCGACGACGCGTTGCGACCCTTTTTGTCGCCCGCGGAGCCGGTGACCTTCAAGACCGAGAACGACCAGGATGCATACGCGCTTTTTTATCCGCCCAAGAATCCCGATTTTAAACCGTTACCGGGAGAGAAACCTCCCTTGGTGGTCAAAAGCCACGGCGGCCCGACCAGCGCCGCATCGAGCACTTTGTCGTGGGGAATCCAGTATTGGACCAGCCGCGGTTTCGCGGTTGTGGACGTGAATTATGGAGGGAGCACGGGCTATGGAAGGGAATATCGCAGCCGACTTAATGGGAAATGGGGGATCGTGGACGTGGATGACTGCTGCAATGCGGCCCTGTACCTCGCACGGCAAGGTAAGGTGGATGAGCAGAGAATGGCCATCACGGGCGGAAGCGCCGGGGGATACACGACCCTGTCCGCGCTGACTTTCCGGAAGGTCTTCAGGACCGGGGCCAGCCATTACGGCGTGAGCGATCTGGAGGCATTGGTCAAGGACACGCACAAATTCGAGTCGCGCTATCTCGACACTCTGATCGGACCGTACCCAGAACAAAAGAAGATTTACGACGAAAGATCGCCCATCCATCACACAGACCAACTTTCGGTTCCGGTGATCTTCCTGCAAGGAGATGAGGACCGGATTGTTCCTCCGAGCCAGGCGGAATGCATGGTAGATGCCCTGCGAAAGAAGGGATTGCCCTTCGCCTACCTTCTCTTTATCGGAGAACAGCACGGGTTCCGCCGTGCCGAAAACATCAAGCGCGCTCTCGATGCCGAGCTCTACTTCTACGCCACATTCCTTCTGCAGACCGGGCTGAGGTTTTGAAATCATCCAAGGTCGACGGGGTCAGTCCATAGTATTGACAACTTTTGCCCGTCCAAGGGTTACGGTCAATCAATCGGATTGACAAGATGCGATTGGGAACCTATGCATCAGAGCATGGCCAGGAGATTGCGGGTGGAGTATAGCGGGGCCATTTACCACGTCATCAACCGCGGAGATCGTCGCGAAGGAATTTTCCGGGACGATTGCGATCGCCGTCGGTTTCTGGAAACACTTTCCGAAACTTGCGCCAAAACCGGGTGGCAAGTGCATGCCTACTGCCTCATGCGAAATCATTTCCACCTGGTCGTGGAGACGCCGCAACCGAACTTGGTGGCCGGCATGAAATGGTTTTTGGGCACGTACACCAGTCGATTCAATCATCGCCACAACTTGTTCGGTCACCTGTTCAGTGGGCGCTACAAGGCGTTAATCGTGGATGGCGAGGGCGAGTACTTGCACACCGTTTGTGACTACGTGCACTGCAATCCGGTGCGGGCGGGTCTGGTATCCACCGAGCAGCCGTTGCGGAGCTATCGGTGGAGCAGTTTTCCCCTGTATCTGCAATCGCCGGCGAAGCGACCGGACTGGCTCCGGGTGGACCGGCTGCTGGGTGAGTGCGGAATCGGCCGCGACAACGCGGCGGGACGACGGGAGTTTGAAATGCTGCTGGAAAGACGTCGCGTGGCGAAAAACGCGCAAGAATACGGATCGATTCGGCGCGGCTGGTGTTTGGGCGGTGCCACCTTTCGAGAGGAACTCTTGGAGAGAATTGCAGCTAGGGCAGGAACCCATCATTACGGCGAAGAACTGCGAGAATCGACGCTGGCCAAAGCCGAACGGCTGTTGGGAGCGGAACTGGGACGACGCAGCTGGAAAACAGAGGAATTGGCATTGCGCCGCAAAGGCGATCCTGAGAAACTTGCCATTGCGGCGCGCTTACGCTGCGAGACAACCGTGACGTTGTCTTGGATTGCTGAACGCCTGCACATGGGAACGCGAACCCACTTGGCCCACTTGCTCTACTGGTACGGTCGCAGAAGCAATGCAACCAAAAGGAACAATACTACGGACTGACCCCTTTAGGTCTGGTATCCACCGAGCAGCCGTTGCGGAGCTATCGGTGGAGCAGTTTTCCCCTGTATCTGCAATCGCCGGCGAAGCGACCGGACTGGCTCCGGGTGGACCGGCTGCTGGGTGAGTGCGGAGTCGACCGCGACAACGCGGCGGGACGACGGGAGTTTGAAATGTTGCTGGAAAGACGTCGTGTGCCGAAAAACGCGCAAGAATACGGATCGATTCGGCGCGGCTGGTGTTTGGGCGGTGCCACTTTTCGAGAGGAACTCTTGGAGAGAATTGCAGCTAGGGCAGGAACCCATCATTACGGCGAAGAACTGCGAGAATCGACGCTGGCCAAAGCCGAACGGCTGTTGGGAGCGGAACTGGGACGACGCAATTGGAAAACAGAGGAATTGGCATTGCGCCGCAAAGGCGATCCTGAGAAACTTGCCATTGCAGCGCGCTTACGCTGCGAGACAACCGTGACGTTGTCTTGGATTGCTGAACGCCTGCACATGGGAACGCGAACCCACCTGGCCCACTTGCTCTACTGGTACGGTCGCAGAATCAATGCAACCAAAAGGAACAATACTACGGACTGACCCATTTACGGGCCCGTGGTAAAATCCGCCGCGCACATCAATCCGCAAAGGTCGCACCATCGCCGTGCATTGTTCTATCGCCTCAAGCCCAAAGCAAGCCCAAACTTATGACTTATGAGACGTGACCCCTTTTCCCCTTCACGGTTATCTCCACCGATTGGTTCGACTTCATCGCCCACTCTTGTACCTCTGGTAAAGCTCTGGAAATTTAGGGCCGAGCCGCATACGAACCTTCTGCCTCTCCCATGAGCTGAATCCAAAGCCGACGATCAGCCACACGACCACAGCGGAACAGACAGCAACGACAATCCTGTGCCGAAATGCTCCCAGCCGCTCTCTGCACATGAGAAAGGCAAAGACCGCCCACACACCGCCAGTAATAATCCAACAAAACTTAACGCCTGCCTCCATCTCCTCAAAGGAGTCCGGCCTGTTTACATACGACAAAAACGCTAAAACGATTGCGCAAAGCCCCACTACATTTCTAATCGTAACTGAAATCAGCTTTGGCAGTGTTCCGTGCATCTCTGCGTCGAACGTTCAAGCTGAGGCGCGCGGCGGAGCCGCGTTGCCTCCAGCGGATGGTTGGCCCTCCTGATCGAAAAGTGCGCGTATCATGCCGCCCAAATCTCGTGACTCGTAAATCCGAATGCGCCGGTCGAACCATCCGTGGGATGCCGCCAGACACGCAAATTGTGTGCGCAAAGCATCCAAATTCAGCTCTGACTGCTCAGTCAATACGGCCTCGACTCCGGTAGCGCGGACAGCGAACCCGCGCTCGGCAACGAAGCACCGACCGGCAGAATCAAAGATCTCTACATCCTCCGAGCGCGCTAAATCGACCGGTGATAAAGCGGATGCCAACTCATCCAGCGTGCGTGCTTCTATAATCCGCCCTGCACTCTTCGCCCTGAAGACCGCAGGTAACTGTACGTCTTGGAGTGTCATTGCTAATTCGGCCAACTTAAATTCGACGACCTAAAGTCGTAAAAAAAGGCGACCGATGGTCGCCTATTTCGGCTGGCGCATCGTCATCGACTTTGCTATGAACCAGCTTCATGGAGAAGACGTTAGCGCCGTCGCCATTGCAGGGCAAGCCAAAATGATTCGCTCCGCTCCCGCGTAGCTCACCCTAAGGGACTTCAAACGTATGAAGTTCCTGAAGCGTCTTCCCAAGACGCTTCAGTTGCTTGACCACGTCAGGGATGTTTGTCGCTACAAACACTACTCCATCCGCACCGAGCAAGCCTACGTGGATTGGATCAAACGCTACATCTACTTTTACGGGCTCAGAAAGGGGTCAGTCCGTAGTATTGTTCCTTTGCTCGTGTTGCGGTCGACGGCAGCGCAATGTAGCAGGTAGAGCGAGGGCGTTCGAATCTTATGGAAACACCAGACCTATCCAAAAGAGGGTTTTGTTGGACAGCACGTGAGCGCAACTTGATCGTGAGTTTTCCTTCAAACGCCACGCCAATGCTCGCATTACCGCGTTTCCCGAACGGACGCCACGGAGCGCGTCCCTCCAGTCGGCAAATCAGGACATTACCAGCAGTGCCTGCACATTGAACTTGAGTCCTCGAGTTGACCTGTATGGTTTTGCTCTCCTCCGGGTCACTGCTCCAGTATGCTGCTGCGCGAAGTGCGTTCCCCTGCCCTGCTTCTTGGATAAGTTTGGCGCTTCACCAAAGCGCCGTCACATCGCATCTTCTGTTTTCAATTAAGAAAAATCTGGTATTCCGTGCCGGCTTTCGGTAACTAGCTTACCGATCCATGAATATGGCCCGGCGGCTGGTTACGTCTTCTTTGGGGAAGAAATTCCTTGTGGCGATCACAGGGGCTGCGCTTTTTATCTTCGTGATCGGCCACTTGCTGGGGAACCTTCAGATTTTCATAGGGCGTGAAGCCATCAATCGCTACGGTCATTTTCTGCAGTCCACTCCCGAGATTCTCTGGCCGGCACGCATTGGACTGTTGGTGTGCGTCGTTATCCATATCTGGTTGTCGGCAACATTGACCATTGAGAACTACACGTCGCGCGAAACTCGTTATGCAGTGAAGCGGGTCGTGGACGCGAGCTTGGCCTCGCGGACGATGATCTGGAGCGGGCTGATTATTTTCAGCTTCGTCTGCTTTCACCTCGCGCATTTCACGCTATTGTGGATTCATCCCGAGTACCGCAATCTCTATGACCCACAAACGGGTTATCACGACATTTATCGGATGATGGTGATCGGATTCTCGAATCCGTGGGTCTCCGGGTTCTACGCTGTCAGCATCGGGTTGCTGTGTATCCATTTGGGGCACGGAATTGAATCCATGTTCCAGTCACTCGGATTAAAGAACGAGGCGTGGGCAGCGCGGATTAACGTCGTTGGGATCGTTGTCGCGGTTTTGATCTTCCTCGGCTACGTTTCCATTCCCGCCGCCGTCTTGGCCGGCATGGTGAAATAATATGAACCTCAATGCGCGAATTCCTGCCGGCCCGCTCGCCCAGAAATGGGTGAAGCACAGAAACGAGATCAAGCTCGTCGCCCCGAACAACAAACGCAAATACGACATCATCGTAGTCGGAACGGGGTTGGCTGGTAGTTCGGCAGCCGCCTCGCTTGCCGAGCTGGGATACAACGTCAAATCGTTCTGCATCCAGGATAGTCCCCGGCGGGCGCATAGCGTCGCGGCCCAGGGCGGCATCAACGCCGCAAAGAATTATCCGAACGATGGTGACAGCGTGTATCGCCTGTTTTACGACACCATCAAAGGGGGTGATTTCCGCTCACGCGAAGCCAACGTTTATCGTCTCGCCGAGGTCAGCGTCAACATTATCGACCAATGCGTCGCCCAGGGCGTACCGTTTGCGCGGGAGTACGGCGGCTATCTCGCGAACCGCTCATTTGGCGGCGCACAGGTCTCCCGCACGTTCTATGCGCGCGGCCAGACCGGTCAGCAGTTGTTACTCGGTGCGTACTCGGCGCTGATGCGCCAGGTGAGTCTTGGCGCGGTCAAGTTGTTTCCCCGCACCGAGATGCTCGACCTTGTCGTTGTCAACGGCCATGCCAAAGGGGTCATTGTCCGCAACCTGCTCACTGGTGAGATTTCATCGCATGCGGCGGACGCAGTCGTGCTGGCCACGGGTGGCTATGGCAATGCGTATTATCTCTCGACGTACGGTCGCGGCTCGAACGCCACGGCCGTCTGGCGGGCGTACAAGAAGGGAGCCGCCTTTGCCAACCCATGCTTCACGCAGATCCATCCGACGTGCATTCCGGTCAGCGGCGATTATCAATCGAAGCTGACGTTGATGAGTGAGTCGTTGCGCAACGACGGACGGGTGTGGGTGCCGAAGAAAACGGGAGACAAACGTCCACCAAATCAAATTCCTGAAGAAGAGCGCGATTATTATCTCGAACGCAAGTATCCGAGTTACGGCAACCTCGCGCCGCGCGATATTTCCTCTCGGGCGGCGAAGCAGGTGTGCGATGAGGGTCGCGGCGTGGGCGAGAGTGGGCGCGGAGTCTATCTGGATTTTCGAGATGCCATTGCGCGGCTTGGTATCGGCGTGATGCGCGAACGTTACGGCAACCTCTTCGACATGTATCACGAGATTACTCACGAAAACGCTTACGAATCGCCGATGCGAATTTTCCCAGCGATCCATTACATGATGGGCGGATTGTGGGTGGACTACAATCTGATGAGCAACGTGCCGGGTTTGTTCGTGCTCGGTGAGGCCAACTTTTCCGACCACGGTGCGAACCGGCTCGGCGCAAGAGCCTTGATGCAAGGACTCGCGGACGGTTATTTCGTGCTCCCGTACACGATTGGCGATTACCTCGCGACGCAGAAGCCCGGCTCGCGCCCCAGCCCCGACTCATCGGAGTTCCTAGGGGCGATGCAAATGGTAAACGACGGAGTTCGCAAACTTCTGGCGGTTCGCGGGAAGAAGACGGTCACGGAGTTTCACAAGGAACTGGGCCGAATCTTGTGGGAGCACTGCGGCATGGCCCGTAACGAAAAGGGATTGAAGGAAGCGTTGCAGATGATCCCGGCTTTACGCGAGGAGTTTTGGAAGAATGTCAACGTCCCTGGCGAGGACGATGATCTGAATCAATCGTTGGAGCGCGCCGGCCGCGTGGCCGATTATCTCGAACTTGCTGAATTGATTGCCTACGACGCCCTGATGCGGGACGAATCGTGTGGGTGCCATTTCCGCGAGGAACACCAGACGGCTGACGGGGAATGCGAACGCAACGACGAACAATACGCCTATGTGGCAGCTTGGGAATATGCGGGTCCGGGCAAGAAGCCGGTCTTGAATAAGGAGCCGCTCGTGTACGAAGAAGTCCATCTCGCGACGAGGAGCTATAAATGAGAATCGCGCCTTTGATTGTAGGGCGCGATGCCCCGTGTGGTTTCGGGGTATCGCGCCGTCTGTTCCATCGGCCCAACGGCGCGACGCGATACCTAAACGGCAGGCAGCGCGCCCTACAGACCGGATCGGGGATATGAACATCAAGCTCCGAGTTTGGCGACAGAAGGACGCGCAGAGCCAGGGCCGATTTGTTGAGTATGAGGCCAAGGACCTCAACCCGAACATGTCGTTTCTCGAAATGCTCGATGTCGTGAACGAAGACCTGACCAAACGCGGCGAGGACCCAATCGCGTTCGATCACGATTGCCGGGAAGGCATTTGCGGCATGTGCTCGTGCGTCATCAACGGCGAAGCGCACGGGCCCGAGTACAAGGTGGCCACCTGCCAGACTTACATGCGCAGCTTCAGAGACGGCGAAACAATCACCGTGGAACCTTTCCGCGCCAAGGCGTTTCCGCTGATCAAGGATCTGATTGTGAACCGCAGCGCGTTCGACCGGATCATTCAAGCGGGCGGATTTATCTCGGTTTCGACGGGCTCGGCGCCGGATGGGAACGCGATTCCGGTACCCAAGCCAGACGCGGACCTCGCCATGGATGCCGCGGCCTGTATCGGGTGTGGCGCCTGTGTGGCAGCGTGCAAGAATTCCAGTGCCATGCTGTTTGTGTCAGCAAAAGTTTCGCACCTCAATCTCCTGCCCCAGGGCAAAGCGGAGAAGGATCGCCGGGCGCTGGCGATGGTGGAACAGATGGATCAGGAAGGATTCGGAGCCTGTACGGTGACCGGCTCGTGCGAGGCGGTTTGCCCGAAAGGTATCAGTTTGAATTTTATCGCGAAGATGAACCGCGATTATCTTGGTGCGCTGCTGCGCGGCAAACCCGCAGCGACGACAGCTTTGTCCGGCTCTTGATTGTCGAAGTGGCCCAGCCGGCGTTGCTTGCGCATGACCAGCAGCATGGCAACGCCGCCAATGATTCCGAACATGGCCATGGTCGGAAACCACACTCCCCAGCCATAGTGATCGATCAGCCAGCCAGTCGCGGGCAAAAAGATGGTCATGCCGAAATATTGGAATGAATCGATAACCCCCGAAGCGAACCCGGACATCTTTCGTCCGCCGATATCCATCGGCGCCGCCGCGCCGACCAGCGAGTGGGTGGAATTGACCATTAGAGAAATCAGGATGAGGGCCAAGCAACCAAGAAAGACCCCCATACCGGTTGGCCGGATAGCTCCCGAATAAAACACCAGAGCGGCTAAGCCGATGAGAACCGCTTGCATGAAATACAAGGCCATTGCCACGGGAGAGCGATGACCCTTGAAGAATCTGTCGGAGATGATGCCTGAGACGAGTGAGCCGATGACGGCGACCATGGGGACCGCATAAGTCACCGTGAAGATCTCGGCGAAAGGTTTGTTTTCCATTCGCAGCTTCAGCACTTGGTCGAAGAATAGCACGGCCAACTGATCCGAACTACTGCGGACGGCTCCCGTGCAGGCGTAAGCCACGGCATAAAACCAGATGAGTGGATTTGTAAAGACGCGCTTGAAGCATTCCAGGATTCCGATCGTGACTCCGGCGCTGGAATCGACCTCATCGTGAATGAGACCCGGCCATCCTGCCTCTTCGGGTGTGTGCTTCGCATTGATCGCCATGTTGATAGCGCACAGAGCCGTGATGATCGGCGGGATACGAAACATCCAGCGCCAATCCCCTTTTGCAACGGTCCAGGTTCCGATGGTGAACCCAGCCAGGATGATGGGGGCCAGTGCTCCGATCATGACCTGACCCAACTGGATCATGAAACCAAAGATGCCTGCAAAAGTGCCGCGCTCGGTGCGGTTGAACCAAGCTGCGTTGATTTTGATCATGCCGGGAGCGCCGTAGGACTGAAAGTAACCGTTCATCAGCCAAATCAGCGCAAAGGTCGAAAACGTTCCGTAAAATGATGCAAATCCGAAAAGCAGATTCAGGACAATCGTGGCCGTCGCGCCGATCAACATCGCTCGTTTTCCGCCGATCCGGTCGGTAATCAAGCCGTTGATCAATTGGCCGAAACCGTAGGCCATGGACCACGCGCCGAGAATTCCCGTGATTTGGAATTTGTCGAAGCCGTACTCGTCAACAAGCCCGGGGGTCGCAAAACGAAAGTTGTAGCGGCAGACGTAGAAGGACGCGTACATGAGGCCCAAGCTGAACCAGTTCAATCCGCGTCGAGGGCGAAAGCCTCTCGGATACTTGATGCGACCGGTATGGGAAACGAGATGAGTGCTCTTTGATTCAGCCATTAGCTGTCCTGTCCCGTGAGAAATAAGGTACAAGCCTAGACAACCCTGCTCGGCTTGTCAAAAGGATTTCTCTGCGGAAGCGAGAAAAACCGGTTAGCGACGGTCGCGGCTGAGCAAAATAAGTTGCAACAACTGCGCGGCCGCGGCAATCAACGCCGCCACATAAGTCAGCGCGGCCGCATTCAGCACCCGTCGCACTCCAGGCATTTCATCGCGTGTCACCAAACCACTTTGCTGCAAAATCAATTTGGCGCGCGAACTGGCGTTGAACTCGACAGGCAGCGTGATCAGTTGAAAGAAAACAATAACCGTGTAAATGATGATTCCCAAGGTGATGAACTGCGTGATCCGGAAAAAGAACCCGCCGATGATCACCAACGGCAGCAATTGCGAGGTAAACATCGTTACGGGTACAACCGCCATCCTTACCTGCAACGGGGCATACGCGTGTTGGTGTTGAATGGCATGGCCGCTTTCATGTGCCGCAATCCCGAGCGCCGCGATCGAGTCGCTGTCGTACACCGCCGGAGAAAGTACGAGCGTCTTGGTTCGCGGGTCATAATGGTCTCCCAGAAAGCTATCCGTCCGTTCGATGTGCACGTCGTGGATCCCGGCGCCATCGAGAATTTCCTCAGCGGCCTCGGCACCGGTGCGTCCGGAGCGGGCACGAACCTGCGAATATTTCCGAATCGCTGCCCGCACACGCATCTGCGCGACGATTCCCGGCACGAGAATCAGCACCAAGAGCAAAATCCATATTCCAGCCAAGTTCATTGAGTAATCATCACTCCATTCGGCGCTACCTTAACGCGGTCATCTCAGATTTCAAGCCTCTTGGGAAACCGCGTGAGGTTGTGCGCCCCATTCTTTCGCACGACCGCCACGTCTTCCAGTCGCACCGCACCGATACCCCGATAATACAAACCTGGTTCCACCGTCACGACGTGCCCGGCCTTCAATATATCTGAGACAATGCTGACACGCGGACGTTCATGCAAATCCAATCCCAAACCATGCCCGGTACCATGAAAAAACCCCTGCATGTAACCGTTGCGTTGTCCGGTTTTATAACCGTAATTCATAAAGAGGGTTTGGATGGCATTGTGGATGTCTTTGCCGTCGACGCCAGCACGGATCTTCTTGAACGCGAAATCCTGTGCCATGCCCACGACGGCGTACAACTTCCGGACCGCTTCGCTCGCGCGGCCACGCACGACGGTTCGCGTGAGGTCGCCAAAATACCCCGTTTTTGTATGTCGGGGAAAAATGTCGATGACAATCGTCGTGTTCGCCCGCAAGGGACCGTGTCCCCGCTCGTGCGGGTCACAACCTTGATTGCCGCACGCGACAATGGTATGGGCAGCAATGCCTCCCGCCCCCGCGATGGCCGCATTGATTGCACCTTGCACGTCTTCGGCAGTCAATTTGCGTTTGCGCCGTACCAAATATCCAGTCCGATCCACCTGGCTGCTGCGCAAAACGTCGATGGCGGCCTGCATCCCATGTTCGGATAGTCGAATTGCCTCGGCGAGCCTGGCGATCTCCGATGAACTTTTGATCTCTCGCTCCGGGAGAAAAGGCTCCGGTTTGACGGAGATGCGAATGCCACCGAGTTTCCTGGCCAACCCGAGAGGGAAAGTGACCGGCACTTCAACCCTGCGGATGCGAAGCTCACGAAAAATGCACTTGATTACATCGCTGAAGCGCGGCTGGCGGATACCTTCCCGCTTGAGCCGTTGCTGGTAATGCGCGTATGAGAGGACACGGTCAACCGTCGCTGCTTTCCGGGCACGGTCAATTTCCAAATCGCTCATCACGGCGTACGTTCTGCCGCGCGCCTCAATCCAGATGAAGGGGTCCGGCACGAACATCCGTGTCGCATACAGCATGTTCGCATCCTGCTCGCTATCCGCGATTATCAAACGTGCTCGCATGCCGTCCCCAAGCCGATGGATGGTGTGACATCCAGCCCATAGTCATTCTCCTGGCCGCTTCGCAGTTTGTGATAGGCCAGGGCGGCGATCATGGCGGCATTATCGGTGCACAACTGCGGCGGAGCCAGCAACAAACGCCAGCCGTGGTCGGCGCATTCCGATTGTAATCGCTCGCGAAACCGACGATTGATCGACACGCCGCCTGACGCGCTCACGGTCTTGACGTTGAAATCGATCGCGGCGCGAACCGTTTTGCCGACCAGAACGTCGACCACTGCTTCTTGAAAACTGGCGCAGATGTCCGGCAGAGATGAATCGTGGTTGGTAGTTAATGGATGACTGCGTAGATGGTACAGTGCGGAGGTTTTCAAACCGCTGAAACTGAAATTGTAACTCGGGTCGTGGAGCATGCTTCGCGGGAAATCGATGGCGGACGGATTTCCGCGTTCAGCATTCTTCTCGATCTCCGGGCCGCCAGGGTAATTTAAGCCAAGGAGCTTTGCCACCTTGTCGAAAGCTTCACCGGCAGCGTCGTCAACCGTTTGGCCGAGAATCTGATGTTCACCGACAGCATTCGCGTAAGCCAAAATCGTGTGCCCACCGGAAACGATGAGTGAAACCATGGGAAGAGCATGGTCGGCGTCCGCGCTCAGGAGCGGCGAATATAAATGCGCTTCGAGGTGGTTGATGCCGATAAATGGTTTGCCGGCAGCGAATGCAACGCCTTTCGCCGCATTCAGGCCGATCAGTAACGAGGAGGCGAGACCGGGACCGTAGGTGGCCGCGACGGCATCGATTTGTTCGGTGGAAATCCGCGCCTCTGCCAGCGCCTGTTGGATCACCGAGTCGATGAGTTGCAGATGATTGCGGGAAGCGAGTTCGGGCACGACGCCGCCGTAAGGCCGGTGCAGCGAAACTTGAGAACTGACTACGTTCGACAAAATGCTGCGCCCGTCGCGGACAACAGCGGCAGACGTCTCGTCGCAAGAGGTCTCAACGCCGAGAATGTTCACAATTTCCACGACCGAGCAACGATTTCAACGTAATCAAGGCGTCGCAGTCTCGGGCGACAGCGTGGCTTTGACATTTTGCCTCACGAGTTTCATCTGCCGGGCGAACAGCTTGACGCCCTTGAGCACATCAAGGGCGCGATCCAGTTGCACGTCCGGAATCGGTTCGGTCTTTGCCGTTCCCTCGATGACGGCGACATCGTTCGTTTCAGGCAGGCTGGCTCGGGCGCGTTGTTCCGCCAACTTGGCTTCGTCCTCTTGAGAAACCGGCACCACAATGTCAGGTGTAATACCGCGCTCGTTGATGACCTTGTGGCTCGGCGTGTAATACTTGGCCGTCGTCAAACGCATCGCCGAACCGTCGCCCAACTGCAGGATACTCTGGACCGAACCTTTGCCAAACGTTGTTTCGCCGACGAGCACGGCGCGCTTGAGGTCTTGGAGCGCCCCCGCCACGATCTCGCTCCCGCTGGCGCTGCCCTCGTTCACCAGAACCACCAGAGGAATGCTCAACAGTTTTTTCCCACCCACTGAACGATAAATGCTCTTCTGCGTCGGATCACGGCCTTCGGTGGAAACAATTAGTTGACCCGCAGGCACAAACTCACTGGCCACCCGCCGCGCTGATTCCAGCAGCCCACCGGGATTATTGCGCAGGTCGAGTATTAAAGCCGTCATCCCTTCGTCTTCGAGTTTGTTCAGGGCCTTCTCGAATTCGCCCGCCGTTGGTTCGTTAAACTGAGTGATGCGAACATAACCGATTTTGTCTTCCAACAGCGGGAAACTGTTCTCCTGATTGAAATTGTGGCCGTTGATGTCTTTCACACTATCGACTTTGATCCGGGCACGCTCGATCGTGTAGTCCTTGATCTTCTCACCGGGATCTTTGGCTCTCTGACGGAACACGGTCATGGTCACCTTCGTACCGGGCTCGCCACGAAGCAGGTGAACCGCTTCTTGGAGGCTCATTTTGTCCGTTATTCTTCCCTCGATTTTAATGATTCGGTCTCCAGGCAGAAGCCCCGCTCGCGCCCCGGGCGTGCCTTCCATCGGCGCGATCACCGTCAGAAAGCCTTCCCTCGACATGCTGATCTGGATGCCCAGCCCACCAAACTCCCCTTCCGTCTCCTCCTTCATGTCCTGATACACCTGCGGTTCCATGAACTGGCTGTGCGGGTCCAGCGAGTTCAGCATACCCCGCAAAGCCCCGTAAGTCAGGTTCGTATAGGTTGCCTTGTCGGCGTCCACATATTCCTTGCGAATCAGCTCCATCACTTTCGTGATCAGCTCCATCTGCGTATAGGGATTGTCCTTATCCTGTCGGGCGGAAGACTCGGAATAAATCCGCGCTGCGATGACCAGATTGACTCCCAGCAAGATGCCGATCAGCGCGATGGTGATACGTTTTATCGTCATAAACTCTCTCTTACAGTGTTTTGTGTCTCACGACCTCGGCTACCATACGGTCCCGGTCAAAGTGAATCAAGTGCATCCTTACGGTTTCACTTGCGCCGCAGCGGCGCTTCCCATCGTTGTCGCGGCAGCTTCATCATCGGTGATTTCGATGACTTCGTCCTGCCTAAAAGTGACAATCTTGTGACCGGTGGGCACGCGCCCGTAACTCAGCGTCTGGCCGAATCGTCCAGGTTCGTTCCGATTTTGCACGTAATGCGGTGTGTATTTGTATGTGTTGTAGAACCATTGCTCTTCATGGCCGGCCCCGTTGCCAACGCGCTCCGTGCGATCGGGCTTGCCGAGACTCGCACGCACTTCCGCTCGCGTCATGCCGACGACCACCTGGTGCTGCTCGATCAAAACCCGATGTCGCTCCGCCCGGTCTTGACGCTTCCGCAATGTTTCCAGTAGCCCCGCCGGCGGCGCCACCAGAGCACTTGCGGCGACCCAGCCCTGCACTTTTCCCATGGCGGTTCGGGCGTTGACAGCGTCCTGGCTTTCACCAAGGCCGACGACCTCGACGGTCTGACCTGCGGCAAGGTAGGCAATCACGCTTTGCGGATCGCGCGAAAACGTAACCGGCGTCCGCCGCAAAACCTTCAAGTGCAACGTTGGCTCCTTCAAATCCGCAAGATAGTAGACGTCATCGTAAAGAGAGTCGGCGGCGTACAGCGCCGCGGCCGATGATACCGCCAAGGCCGATATCAGGATGCGAGTCCACCAGCGCTGACTTCCCTTCATGATTTCAGCTTCGCTGTTTCGGGTGAGCACGGCGCCCAATTCGCCTCGTTGAATTTCAGTCCATTGCACTGCGGTGGATGATGGCTGGCGGTGATGTTGATACCACCGGCAGCCTTGTGGACCCGAATGGAATGCGAAATGACCGGTGTCGGTGCGTTGCGATCGGTTAGCATCACCTCAAAGCCGCACCGTGTGACGATCTCGGCGCAACGAGTGGCGAACTCCCGCGATAGAAAGGGCGTGTCGTGCCCAATGATCAGGAGCTTCTTCGCTTTGGGCGGTGGACTCTCGCTTGGGTACTCGGCAACGGCGCGCGCGGCTCGTTCCACGCTCGCAAATGTAAATGTGTCCGCGATGATGCCGCGCCAACCCGAAGTGCCAAATTTGATGACTGACATGGCGCACAGTATACCGAGCGTTCGGCGGTCGTCCACCCGGAATCGTACGCCAGTTTCACCGTTTCGCTGAGCAATCGAAATCATTTCGGTTACGATCTACTTGTCCATGTTGCGCGAGATGTGTTACAAGCTTCATATATGTGTACGCTCAATCGGCTGGCCATCTTCCTCATTACCTTGGGAATTTCTCTGCAATCGGCACTGGCGGAGTTCAGAGTTGGTCTGGTTCTGGACCGCGGGGGCAAGGACGACAAGTCGTTCAATGCTTCGGCTTACGAAGGGGCCACCGAGGCCCGGAAGAAGCTGGGGATTTACCTGAAGTACGTCGAGGCCAGCGATGACAACTCTTTCGAGCCGCTCATGCGGTTTTTCGCGGAGAAAGACTTCGATCTAATTATCGGCATTGGCTTCGCGCAAAAAGAGGCCCTCCAAAAGGTCGCGGCCCTCTTTCCCCAGAGACATTTTGCGATCGTGGACGCGGAAGTCAACGCGCCGAACGTTCGTTCGCTGATGTTTGAGGAACATGAAGGGGCCTACATCGTCGGCGCCATCGCAGCTCTGACGAGTAAGACGGGAAAAATCGGGTTCGTCGGCGGCATGGACGTGCCACTGATTCGGCGGTTCGAGATGGGCTACGAAGCCGGCGCGAAGAAGATTAATCCGCAGATTACCGTGCTGGCCAACTTTTGCGGTGTGACAGGCGCGGCTTGGAACAATCCGCCGAAGGCCAAGGAACTGGCGCTGGCCCAATATGACAGCGGTGCGGACGTCATCTTTGCCGCAGCCGGAGCGTCGGGAGTGGGCGTTTTTGACGCGGCGGAAGAACGCAAGAAACTCGCGATCGGTGTCGACTCCAATCAGGATTGGGTGAAGCCCGGCTTTATACTCACCAGCATGCTCAAGCGAGTGGATCTGGCGGTATTCCGAGTCATTCAAGAGGCTCAAGAGGGCAAGTTCGTTGCCGGCGTGAAACGCTACGGACTGGCCGACAAAGGCGTCGATTATTCCGTCGACCAATACAATCAGAACATTCTGACCAAATCGGTTCGCCAGCGCGCCGACGAACTGAAAGCCGAAATCATCGCGGGCAAGATTGTGGTGCCGGATTATTATAAGCGCAGCAAGTAAGGGGATTTCAGGCGATGTACCGTTGTAGGCCGACTCTGTGAGTCGGCGTGCCGTTAAGCCCTGATAGAGCGCCGCTTCGCAGAAGCGGCCTACAATGATTAGCCGTTTTCGGCGGCATGCTCCGATGCACTGGCTCTCAGGCGGGTCGCTTTCACCAGCATTGACTCTCTGCAGACAAATTCGGAAACTGCGGACTATGCCAACTGACCCGCCCCCAGCAGTCGAATTGCGCGGACTGACCAAGCAGTTCGGCAACGTACTCGCCAATGCGGGAGTCAATCTTCGAGTCGAGCCCGGTACGATTCACGGCGTGATCGGCGAGAACGGCGCGGGCAAGTCCACAGCCATGAAGATGCTCTACGGAATCTTCCCGCCTGATGCTGGTGAGATTTTTGTATACGGCAAGAAGTGCGTCTGGTCGTCGCCAGCCGACGCCATTGCTGCGGGAATTGGGATGGTTCACCAGCACTTCATGCTGGCGGGCCCATACTCTGCGCTCGACAACATCCTGCTCGGTGCGGAACCGGTACGGTTGGGCGTGATTGAGCGCAAAAAGGCCCGGGTCCACCTCGAAACGCTGGCACGTCAGTACGGGTTGCCCGTGGATTTAGGCCAGCCCATCGAGTTGCTCCCCGTGGGAGCCCAACAGCGAGTGGAGATCCTGAAGCTGCTCTACCGCGACGCCAGGATTCTCATTTTGGATGAGCCGACCGCCGTGCTCACGCCGCAGGAAACAAACGTTCTCTTCGAGCATCTGAAGAAACTGCGCGACGAAGGCAAGACCGTCATCCTGATCACGCATAAGCTCAAGGAGGTCATGTCGATTACCGATCGCGTCACGGTGCTGCGCGACGGACGGGTGACCGGCGAAATGCCGACCGCGCAGACCAACCCACAGGAACTCGCGAACCTGATGGTCGGACGGAAAGTGGTGCTCAACATCGAAGTATCTCCTGGCCAGCCAAGCGATAAGATAGCGCTGGACGTTGAAAGGTTGACGCTCGCGGGCGAGGCCGGAAGTCGGCAGAAACTTACGGACGTGAGTTTCTCGGTACAACGGGGCGAGATCGTCGGGATTGCGGGCGTCGAGGGCAACGGCCAATCGGCCGTCCTGCAGGCGATTCTTCATCCCCGTGAATCGCGGTGCCAAACTTCCGGCGCGGTTCGGGTCTTGGATGAAGATGTCACGATGTGGCGTGCTTCGAGGATCCGCGATCTCGGCGTCGCGGTTATTCCCGAAGATCGTCAACGCGAGGGTCTGCTGCTGGAAAGCACCGTCAGCGGAAATTTCCTCCTCGGCTTGCAGCGAAGCCCGGCCTTCAGTCGCGCCGGTTTACTTCGGGCCGCCAGTGTGGAGCATGCCGCGGCGCAGGCTGTCGCGGAGTACGACGTTCGCCCGCGGGATTTGACGATTCGTGCAGGACAACTCTCCGGCGGGAACCAGCAAAAGCTCATTGTCGCTCGGGAATTTCAGCGAAATCCCGGTCTGCTGATCGCCGCCCAACCAACGCGTGGTGTTGATGTGGGCGCGATCGAGTTCATCCACAACCGTATTGTTCGGGCCCGTGACGAAGGAGCCGGGGTCTTGCTCGTCTCGTTCGAACTCGATGATATTTTGACGTTGTCGGATCGGATCCTCGTGATGTACGAGGGCCGCATCGTTGCCGAATTTCTCCGCGGCCAGGTGACCGAACGCGATTTGGGACTGAAGATGGCCGGCGCATGAGAAAATTACTTCAGCCCATTTTGGCCGTGATTGTCGGTCTCGCGCTGGGATTGAGTTTTACGTGGTTTGCCGGTGAGAATCCCTGGCACGTGCTGGAAATTCTCATCAAGAGCGCGTTTGGCTCGGGCTACGATTTCGGGATGACGTTGTTCTATTCGACACCGCTCATTTTCACTGGCCTTGCAGTGGCGGTTCCCTTTCAAGCCGGACTGTTCAACATCGGCGCAGAAGGCCAACTCACCTTGGGCGCCTTGGCGGCGGCAGCGGTCGGCGCGGTCTGGCCCAGCCTGCCGTGGCCAGTAGCGCCACTGCTGGCCGGTTTGGCGGCGCTGCTTGCCGGAACGATTTGGGGCGCGATCCCCGGTTGGCTGCGGGCCAAACGCGGCAGTCACGAGGTCATCAACACGATCATGTTGAATTTCGTCGCCGCGGGTCTCGCCAGTTACATAACACTCTATCTTCTGAAGAATCCCGCCACGCAGAACCCGGAAACCCGGCCCGTTGGCGCTGGCTATCTGATTCACCAGTTCGGAGTCTTCGGTGGAGCGCCCGTAAGCACCGCGCTTCCCCTGGCAGTTTTCATTGCGGGTGTGGTTTGGATTCTTCTTCAACGGACTGTGATCGGTTACGAGATGCGCGCTGTGGGACAGAGCGAATCGGCCGCACGCGCTGCGGGAATCAACTCCAGCAAAATCCGGATTCTGGCCATGTCGATTGCCGGTGGACTTGCCGGGCTGGTTGGCGTGGGAGAAGTGTTGGGAAATGCGGGTAAATTCCGACTCGGGTTTTCACCCGAATATGGATTTATCGGAATCGCTGTGGCACTGCTCGGACGAAATCAACCCGCAGGCGTTGTGGCCGCCGCCTTGCTTTTCGGAGCCCTTCACAAGGGAGCCACCGATCTGGATTTGGAAACCGAGCACGTTACGCGCGAGGTGTCGCAGATTCTTCAGGCATTGATCATTTTGTCGGTGTCGGCGGAGGGTTTGTGGAGCTGGATGAAGCAGCGCCGCCCGTCGCCTCGACTCGCTCCCGGTGAATTATGACCGCAGAACTCCTCGCCTCGACCTTGCGGGTTTCAACTCCGCTCATGTTCGCGGCACTGGGGGGCATGTTTAGTGAGCGCTCCGGCGTGATCAACATCGCGCTCGAAGGCATGATGTTGATCGGTGCCTTTGGTGCGGCAGTGGGAACGCTGGTCGCGCATTCACCGTGGCTGGGCTCGGCTTGCGGAATGGCCGCGGGTGCCGCACTGGCAGCGGTTTATGCCTTGTTTGTCATTCGGCTGCGTGCCGATCAGATTGTGGCGGGGACGGCCATCAACATGCTCGCGATGGGATTGACGCCGTTCCTCTGCAAGATCCTTTACGACGTGACCGGCTCGACACCCGCCATTCCGCTCAACGAGCGATTTGAATCCGCCCCGCTCTATTTGAGCTGGGCCCTGGTCGTTGGCTGCGTTCTGTGGATGAAATACACGCCGACGGGACTCTGGGTGAAGTTCGCGGGCGAACACCCCGAGGCACTCGATGCGGCAGGTATCCGGGTCAATCGCGTCCGCTGGATGGCCGTGTTGACGAGCGGCGCGTTGGCGGGGATGGGCGGCGCTTCACTTTCCATTTTCCTCTCATCATCATTCTCACGGGACATGACCGCTGGCCGCGGTTTCATGGCGCTGGCGGCGCTCATCTTCGGCAAATGGAAACCTTTGCCGACCGCCCTCGCGTGTCTACTCTTCGGTTTTGCTGACGCAGTCCAAATCCGGCTTCAAGGCGTTACCATCTGGGGTGACCGGACGATCCCGGTGCAATTCATTCAAATCCTGCCGTATATCGTGACGGTTCTTGTGCTGGCTGGATTCGTAGGCCGCTCACGTCCGCCCAAAGCTTTGGGCACGCCTTTTCAGAAAGCCTGACGATGGACCTCAAAAACCTGCCGAAAATTGACCTGCACCTGCACCTTGACGGGGCGATTCGCGTCCCAACCATTGCCGAACTCGGCGACAACCTCGGCGTCAAACTTCCGACGTACGACCCGAAACAATTGGCGAAGTTTGTGCAAGTCGACCGTGACTGCCGCAGCTTGACCGATTACTTGAAGCGTTTCGAAGTCTTCTACCCGATCTTGCCATTCGCGAAGACGCAGGAACGTATCGCTTACGAACTCTGCGAAGATTGCGCGCGCGACAACGTCATCTATTTCGAGACGCGCTTTGCGCCGGCGTTGGCGTCGAGTCAACGGTTTACCATGGAAGATGCCGTTGTGGCCGCTCTCGAAGGGCTGCGTCGCGGCCAACGCGACTTCAACGTGAAATGCGGGTTGATTCTGTGTTGTTACCGTTCCATCACGCCGCAACAGAACGT